>Ga0082212_10000772_pt1 | contig 46663 bp, 45 predicted proteins | sample TergutNt197P3_FD_71548 | JGI IMG/M metagenome (GOLD analysis project Ga0082212, IMG submission 71548) | Neocapritermes taracua P3 segment gut microbial communities from Petit-Saut dam, French Guiana - Nt197 P3 | ecosystem: Host-associated > Arthropoda: Insects > Digestive system > Gut ... | reverse complement strand
ATGCCTGAAATCCGAACGTTACCGCGGGGATATGAATTTCGCCCGCAAGCCTCCTTCCGTAAGAGTCATCGGTGTTAATAATCGCGATTTCGATTCCATTGCCGTTTTCCGGGGTAAAGAGCATTTTCTTCGCCTGATAGTACGTTTCCATGTCCCCGTGAAAATCGAGATGGTCGTGAGACAGATTCGTAAAAACACCGACGTTAAAAATAGCGCCGTAAACCCGCTTTTGCGCCAGTGCGTGTGATGAAACTTCAAGCGCCCCGTGCGTGCAGCCACGCTCGACGGCCAGATGGAAAAATCGGTCTAAATCCGGGGCCTCCGGCGTCGTATGTACGCTTATGAAACGTTCGTCGCCGATTCTCATTTCGATGGTTCCCGCCAGGCATGAAGCCAAACCGGCTTGCGCGTAGATCGAATCAATCAGCCAGGCTATTGTGGTTTTCCCCTTGGTGCCGGTAACCGAGACCATTTTCAGTTTTGAACACGGCGAAGAATAAAAAACGTGTGAAATCTCGGCGAGAAATTTTCGCGCGTCATTGACCCTTATGTGCGCAACCGACAATCCTTCGTCCGGCGTCTGTTCGGAGGCTACGGCAGCCGCCCCGTTTGCGACGGCATCCCGAATAAAAAGCGCTCCGTCGTTTTTTTCTCCTTTAATAGCGACAAAGAGATAGCCGGTGTGCACCATACGCGAATCGCAGGTAATTCCATGAATTGAAACATTCATGTTTTCCGCGCAATCGATTCCTGAAATCAACCGTAGAGCGTGCTTTAAAATCATAATTTTCTTTAGTCTTTTACTTCATACATAACAACTCAAAGACGGTTTGCGGCCGCGGCTATTTTTGCAGACTCGCCTGAATTTGCGAAAACAACGGAGCAGGTCGCGCCCTGCGCGATACGCGTACCGGGCGGAGGGTATTGTGAAACGGCAATGCCTGAACCCTCCGATTTAAGCTGGACGTCAAGGTCGAGGCAAAGATCCAGGACCTTGCGCTTTGACATTCCACGAAAATCCGGAACGACGACGTTTTCACTTGCGACAAAAACAGTGATGACGCCCGGCTGATCTTCTTCTCTCGCCGGTTTTCCCGCGAAATCCATTACCGGCTCAAAGGCGGCGGCGTTGGGTAAAAAATCCACGGCGTCGTTTTTCGCAACCTGACGTTGTGATTTCGGCAGAACCGCCGGCGGCGCAAGCTCGGGATCCGGCGGAACTTTCAACCGTATCAGGGCTTCCTGTGCTATCTTCTGAAATATGGGCGCGCTGACTTCACCGCCGTAATATCCGTTGCCGGGTTCGTCGAGTTGAACCAGAACAGTTATTCGAGGATCCGGCAGCGGCGCAAAACCTATAAAAGAAGCTACGTATTTGCTGTTGGAATACCGGTTTTTCCCTGTAACGGGATCTTTGACGATTTTCTGCGCGGTTCCCGTCTTTCCCGCGGCAACGTATCCGTTAAGGGCGGCGCGGCGCGCAGTACCGCCTGGCAAAACGACTTCTTTCAAAGCGTCGGTTACTTCCCACGCGGTTTTTCCATCAAGAATTCTCGTTTTCTCCGGCGTTGTTTTCCTTACAAGATTTCCCTGGCTGTCGATGATCCGGTCTACGATTGTAGGCTGCACACGGAATCCGCCGTTGGCGACGGCATTTACGGCGGTAAGAATCTGCACGGACGTTACGCCAACTTCATGCCCGAAAGAAATCGCGCCGATCGAAAGTCCCGACCATTTGCTCCAGTGACGCACGATGCCGTCTTCCTCCCGGGGCAGGTCGATACCCGTCGGCGAACCGAAACCGAATGCGCGAATGGATTCGTACAGCCGCTCCTGCCCAAGTCTGAGGCCGAGTTTGGCGGCGCCGACGTTGGAGGAAACAGCCAGTATCTTTTTGAAGCTTATAAGTCCATATCTGCTGTGATCCCGAAATACGTGGCCGCCGATGGTAATAGCGCCGTTCTGGCAGTCTATCATTTCATCGGGCCGCGTCAGTCCTTCTTTCAGTGCGGCGGCCGCCACGGCCACCTTAAAAGTGGATCCCGGCTCGAAGATGTCCGTTACCGCACGGTTGTACCAGTATTCGGATTTGTATTCGTTATACCTGTTGCTGTCAAAACGCGGATAGTTGGACATGGCCAGAATTCGGCCCGTGTCCGATTCCATTACAATTGCCGTTCCGGCGCGCGCTTTGGCCGCTTTCGTTCCGGCTGCCAGTTCACGATCCACGATGTACTGAATCGACTTGTCTATGCTGAGTACCAGCGAATGTCCCTGAACTGGCAGGACTTCCATTTGCGACTGGTAAATTCTCGGGGTCTTTCTTCCGTCCCGCGCAAAAGTGTAGCGGCCGGGTTTTCCTTTCAGGTATTTGTCGTATTCCTGTTCTATCCCTGTGCCGCCGTCGCCGTTCATATTTACAAATCCGAGTACATGACAGGCCATTTCGTTATTCGGGTAAGAGCGCGTGCTTTCATCAATAAAATAAACGCCTTCAAGATTCAGATCCGCGACGGCTTTTTCCATTTTTTCATTAATCCGGCGCTGCACCACCAAATACGACCTCAGTTCCGGCTGCTCCATTCGTGACAACAGTTTCGCGCGATCAATACCCAGGGTGGAAGCCAGCTTTTTCGCCGTTTCAGGGATATTTTCAATGCGGCGCGGCTCGGCGATCACCGTGCTGAGCGTCGTATTGGTGGCGAGTATGTCCATGCGGCTGTCGTAGATAATACCGCGCGGGGCCGGAACTTCGCCTTGACTTTGCTGCTGCATTTCCGCTTTTCGCACATAGCCGTCATGTTCCAAAATCTGTTTCTGGATCAACCGGGCGAAGATAAGCAGGCTCCAGAGAAAGACGCACGTCATAATGAAAATCATTCGTGCGTTTTTGAAATACAGGATACGATCCGACATAAAAAATCTACCTAAAACGTGTGTCTTATGAATCAGTTGCCGTTTACCATCGCCATGACGGAACGATCGGTCGGGACGGTCATAATTCGGGGCGCCAATATCTGTTCCGGGCGCAGCGGTTCCATGCCGAGCCTGGCGCGCGCAACATTGTCGATACGTTCGGGGCTTTGCAGGATTTCCTCTCGCACGACAAGTTTTTCCAGCGTTCGCGCCAGGTATTCCTCGCGTTGGGTAAGTGCCTGAATTTTATATCCCGTGTCGGTGATCTGGCCTCGGACCCAGAGATGAAAAAAAAGCGATCCGGTAATAGGGACGAGCAACAGAAGGATCCACAGCAACTCTTTCATGTTGATCAGGTTTTTTTTCTTTATGCCATAGTTTCGTTTTTCCGTTCCATTAACCCAGTCATTCATACGGATCCCCCCTGATCAAGTGAAGTGCCGGTTAAATGCCTGTGTGGGCGAATCACTGCGTTGCGTGGCGCTCACAACCTCGACATATTGAACCGATATACGCCTCGATTGCTGCGTTCCATGCGCCTTACGCTTCATCCCGCACAGCTATTTACTCGATACTTCCCATATTGTTTCCTTACAATATTAAATTTTCTCCGCCGCGCGTAAACGCGCGCTGCGCGAGCGCGGGTTAACAGCCAGTTCTTCCGCTCCCGGCGTTATGGGACGGGAAGTCAGTATTTTTACCGAACACTGCCTGTTGCATCTGCAAAGTTCCGGCGGCGCGTCGCAAACGCACTGTCCTGCCAGTTTTCGTAAAGCGCGTTTGACGATCCTGTCTTCGAGCGAGTGAAACGCAATAACTACAAGCCTTCCGCCGGGTTTCAGAAAACCGGCGATGTCCATAAGGAATTCTTCCAAACCGCTTAATTCCTCATTCACCGCGATGCGCAGCGCTTGAAATGTCCGTGTGGCGGGATGTATGTTCCACCGCCGACGTGCCGGAATAACGCGGCTGATAATTTCCGCCAGTTGCGCGCAGCGTGTAATCGGTGCAATCTCGCGTTCGTTTACGATTGACGCCGCGATACGCCGCGAGAATCTTTCTTCGCCGTATTGATAAATAATGTCAGCGAGTTCGCTTTCCGGCGTTTCGTTGACAATGTTCGCCGCCGTTAGTAATTGCGTCCTGTCCATGCGCATATCAAGCATCGCGTCGGACTGAAAACTGAATCCGCGAGCCTTCGAAAGAAGCTGCCAGGACGAAATACCGAGATCCAGCAAAACACCGTCAACCGATGCGATGTCCAGGCGATTTAACGTGAGTGGCAGATTCTTATAATTGTTGTGAAACAGGCGAAACTGATCCGAAAACCATTTCAGCTTTTCGCCGGCTTTCGCGAGCGATTCTTTATCCCGGTCAACACCGACCAGCAGGCCATCCGGCTGGATTTTTTTGAGAATCTCCGCGGAATGGCCACCCATTCCAACCGTTCCGTCGACATAAACTCCGCCCGGTTTGGGATTAATCAGATCAAGAACCTCAGCCGGCATGACCGATACATGCGGATTTTCCGATTGTTCTGCGTAATTGGTTATTTCTTTCAGCGCCGCCGCACCCACCGCGCCTCTCCTTATATAAAACTAAAATCCCTGTTCGGTCAGATGTTTCCGGTCTTCACCGGTAAAATGGATTCCTTTCACGTAATCCTCTAATGCCTGTGCGTTCCATATTTCAAGGTGGTCGATTTTCCCAACAACCGTAACATCACCGGAAAGCTGGGCCGTCTCGCGGAGTTTCTGCGGAATCACAATCCGTCCCTGTGGATCCATTTCCGACAAGGCGCCGTAATAGCTGGTGAACATTTGCAGTTTCTGTACCGTATCATCATATCCGGACGCTTTCTGGAATTTCTGAACAATCCGTTCCCAGACCGGAAGTGGATACAACTGAGCGCGCTTTCCGTTGTCGCTGGTGATATAGTACGTATTATCAACAGTTTCGGGCAGCTTTTGGCGGCATATTGCAGGCAGTCTAATGCGTGATTTTTCATCAATTTTTGCCGGATAGCTACCCCAAAGCATATCAACACCACTCGCGAGAACTTTTTTTACTTAAAAACTGTTAACTGTGACCCCCGGTACCCACTATCGACCCTTTTGCACCACTTCATTAGGATAATTCTACAAAATAATACTGTCAAGCGCTTGTTGAACGAAAAGTACGAAAATTTTCGCACGGAACAATTTTTGAAAAACGCCAATGGTAAACGCTGATTTTTGAAGTGTTTCCTTCAAAAAAGCTGTAAGTTAAGGAAACCGTGGTATCATTACAGCTTTTTAAAGGGAAAACGCATGAAAGTTGGAATCGTAGGACTGCCTCAGGTGGGTAAAACCACTATTTTCAGCCTGTTAATACAGGGGAGAGCGGATGCTTCATCGTGGGGAAACGCCCGTGAGGCACATATCGGCATTGCCGGAGTGCCGGATCCGCGCCTTGACCGCCTGTCCGAAATCTTTAGTCCGGAAAAAACGACCTGCGCCACGGTTGAATATGTCGATTTGCCGGGATTGGCCAAAGGAGAAGGGAAGGCGGCGCTCGAAGGGCAGTCAAAGGACATGTCTTCATACCTCAACAACCTGAAAAACGTCGATGCGTTGCTGCATGTAGTTCGAGGCTTTGACAATCCGAGCCTGCCGCATATCGAAGGATCGGTTGATCCACTGCGTGACATCGGGCTTTTCGAACTGGAGCTGATTTTTTCCGATCTGGCGATTGTTGAAAAACGGCTGGAGCGTCTTGAGAAAGACCTGAAAAAAATGAAAACACCGGAATTGGAGCAGGAAAACGAAATTCTGCTCCGTTTCAAGGCCGCTCTTGAGTCGGAGCAGCCTTTACGGGAAATAGATCTGACGCCTGATGAGGCAAAACGGGTGCGCGGCTTCACGTTTCTTTCCGCAAAACCGATTTTAATGGTAATCAACGTCGGAGATGAAGACTCCGCGAAAATTGACAATGTGGTCGCGGTGTTTGGACTTGAAAAGCAGGCGGGTATGCCGAACGTAGGCATCACGGCGGTCTGCGGCAAAATCGAATCTGAAATCGCCTCGCTCGCGCCCGAGGAAGCCGCTGAATTCATGGCCGATTACAATCTTCCGGGCAACGCGCTTGATCGTATTATCAACAAATCATACGACCTTTTAGGTGTTTTTTCTTTTTATACGGCGGGCGAGCCCGAGGTGCGCGCCTGGACGATTCAGCGCGGAACGCCCGCGGCGCAGGCGGCGGGCGTAATCCACTCCGACATCGAAAAAGGTTTTATAAAGGCTGAAGTGGTTTCATACGAGGACATGATTGCGCTTGGATCTTTCGCATCGGCGAAAAACAAGGGTGTGTTGCGGCTTGAAGGCAAGGAATACAAGGTTAAGGAAGGCGACGTCATCCTATTTAGATTCAACGTGTAGTTGAGGAGCGCCTCCGCCGGTTCCACGCCGCGCGCTCCACCGACGGTTATTCACATCACACGCCTCCGGCGCTATGGAAAAAATAATCAAGTCGTGTTCATGGGTGGTTCTGAAAACTAAGGACGAATATGCGCTTTGTAGTTAAATTGGGGACTTCGACGCTCACTCGCGGCACGAAACATCTGTCGCCGCCGCTGGTAATAGAACTGGCGCGGCAAATCACCGCCCTGAAATCCGAAGGTCACGAATTGATACTGGTTTCGTCCGGCGCGATTGCCGCTGGACGGGAACGTCTGGATTTTCCGCATCTTCCTAAAGAGGTTCCCGCAAAACAAATGCTGTCGGCCATAGGCCAGCCGCGCCTTATGGCTTTTTACGAACAGATCTTCGGCATGTACGGCGTGACCGTTGCGCAGGTGCTGCTGACCGGAATGGATCTGGCAGGCAGACGCGGTTATCTGAATGCCCGTAACACGCTAACAGCCCTTGTGGAAAACGGCGTGCTGCCTATTATCAATGAAAACGACACGGTGGCGACCGAAGAAATCCGCGTAGGAGACAATGACAACCTGTCGGCGCTTGTGGCTAATCTTACGGACGCCGACAGGCTGATTTTGCTGACCGACCAGGAGGGACTGTTTACCGCCGACCCGCGCTTCGATACCGGCGCCTGCCTGATTGAGGAAATTGCGGACAAGGAAATTGCGCCCGAGATATGGCAGGTGGCGGGCGGCAGCGCAGGGCCGGGCCTTGGCACAGGCGGTATGATCACAAAGCTTCAGGCGGTTGACCTTGCCCGGCGCGGCGGAGCTTTATGCGTGATCGCCCGGGGAACCGAGCCGGAAGTGCTTTTGCGGCTGGCAAAAGACGAACGACTGGGAACGCGCTTTCTGCCGACGGCGACCGCGGTTGAGAGCCGCAAACGTTATATTTTGTCAGGGAGGCAGGTTCCCGGACTGTTAACGATTGACGACGGCGCGGCCGGGGCGCTGCGCCGGGGCGCGAGCCTTTTGTCCGTCGGCGTCGTTGAGATAAGCGGAGATTTCGGCCGCGGCGATACGGTGCGCGTGGCGTTGCGTGACGGAACGGAAAAAGCTAGGGGAATCGTCAATTATGACAGCCGTGATATTTTGCGCATCCTGCGGCGGTCTTCCGACGAAATTGAGTCGATTCTCGGATACTATTTCGGCGATGAAGTGATACACCACAACAACCTGGCGTTTTTGTAAGTGTAGATTATTGACGCAACTCATCAGGGCGGTTATATTATTCTATTTTCAACTATATGCATTAAGTAAGAAACATGAAAGGAGTCTGCTATGGCAGAAAAGAAAATATCCAAAACGGCGCGCGCCAGCCTTGGACAAAAGTCGGAAGCACATTCGACGAAATGTCCTCAATGCGGAACGGTGATGGTCGCAACCAAGGTCATCAAATATAGGGATTCTCCGGGCGGAATGTTCTGGATCTGTCCCAAGGATGACAACCGGATCAAGATTTAAGAAATTGACTATTTCTTACGGTCGTTTTCTACGCGATAAATTCGGCTGCCGGGTTTACAAAGTCAGCGTAGACGCCGGTTTTAGCTGTCCTAATCGCGACGGTTCGCTTTCAACGGCCGGATGCGCCTATTGCAACGGCGATTCATTCCGGCCAAAAACCTCTGATCGCATCAAGCCAATAGAGCAACAGATATCTGAAGGGAAAAACTATCTGCGCCTGCGCTATGGCGCGGAGAAAATCGTCGTGTATTTTCAGCCGGCGACAAACACCTACGCGCCGCTTGACGTTCTCGCGCCGCTGTATGAAGCGGCCGCAGCGCAGGCGGATGTAGTCGGCCTCGCCATCGGAACGCGTCCGGACTGTATTGACGAAACAAAGCTTGCATGGCTGCAAGGGCTCGCCGAAAAATGTTTTGTAACGATTGAATACGGACTGCAGTCCGCTTCGGACGAAACGCTGCGCCGCATTAATCGCGGACACGACGTCGCGTCATGGCGCAACGCCGTCGCCATGACACTCGGAAGAGGAATTTACATCGGAACCCATCTCATTTTGGGTTTTCCCTGGGAGAGCCGCGAAGATGCGCTTTCCGCCGCGCGTGTGGTTTCCGAAGCGGGAATTGATTTCTTAAAATTACATCATCTTCACATTGTGCGCGGTTCGTCGCTGGCGGAAGAATATCGGCGTGAGCCTTTTCATCTTCCCGACCTCGAAGAATACGCCGAACTGGCTGCGGATTTTCTTGACCGCCTGAGTCCGGGCATTTACATTGAACGCTTTTTCGCCACGGCTCCGAAAGGCCAATTGATTGCGCCGATATGGGGTAAAAGTAAAGCGGAAATTCAGCGATACATGGAACAGGTTATACGCGAACGCGCACTGCCGCACTGATGAAGGCTGCAATATCTTATGGAAATGCTGATTAATTATCTGCGCGGGATGAAGCGCAAGGCGCACGGAACGCAGAAACCGAGGCATATATAGAAATATATCGAGGTTGCGAGTACCGCGCAACGCAGCGATTCGCCCGCACAGATAATTAATCAGCGTTTCCTTAGGCGAACAGGTCGATTTTTCCACCCTTTTCTCTTTCCTGTTCCTGTTCCATGCCCGGTTTATCCTGTTTATTATCCGATACTGTCACGGTTTTTGTCTGACCGCCGGAAACATAAACCCTGCCGCATTCCGGACAGATGGAGGTGTGAATAGACACGGACTGGCTCACAACCTTGCGCCCGTCCCGATCTGCCTTCAACTGCTCGTTTCTTACATGCTCGCCTTCGTGAGCGGCGACGGCCGACATCGCCTCTTGTGGGCTGAGTTTTGCCGGCGTCTGGAAGCTCACCGACGGGTCGTTCGAACCATCGACGTATTTACGGTTTTTACACGTCTCACATTCCTTCGGCGCTTCCACTCCGGCGACGCCTGACATATCGTCGCCGTTCTTATTGCCCGCAATGTCCGTCTCATATGCCGCACGGCTTTCCGGAGAAATCGCCAGCACAAACGCCGGGCCCAAAAGGCTCCCATTCTGCGGCGCGTTTTGCGTGACTGTGTTTTCGGGTTGGATCGCCTGCGATACCTGCCGCGGCGCCGCTACAGGCGCGGCCTGTTGATACTGTAGTAATGCCGTGATTGGGTCGATTTGCATGGAGCCGATTCCTTTCGCTCAAATAATTTCCTTATTGCCGTTTTGATTAAAAACCATTTTACGCAAGTACAAAGGAAAATCAATTCCCTTGTGATATTGATTGCGCCGATATTTGCCGTGAAAGAGTTCCAATCGCATACAAAGGCAGATTTGGAAGCCAATCCTTGTTTTATTCATGCAAAGCGAGATAAGCTCGGGCTATAATTGACCCCTGGAATATGAAAGAGAATAAAGCGGTAAATATAACAATATGGAGCCGCACGTTCATATGCATGATGGTTTGCAGCATGTGTATGGGATTGTCCCAGTTCATCGTTAATCCCCTGATGTCTACATATGCGTCGTTTCTGGGCGCCGGTACAACGCTCGTAGGGCTGCTCACGGGGCTTTACTTCGGCGTTTCAGTGCTTTTAAGGCCATTTTCGGGGCCTGCGATAGTCTTCTTCAATAAAAAAGCGGTACTGATTTTTTCATTTGTAATGGGCGTTATAGTGAATTTCTGTTATGCCTCATTCAATAATATCCCGATATTCGTTGTGGCGAGAGTCCTCCACGGAGTACAGTTCAGCGTTATGGGATCGATAGCCATGACAATTGCGGGCGACAGTCTGCCAAAACAAAAAATGGGATCGGGGCTCGGCATTTACAGCATTGGAGGAGCGATTTCAACGGCGATAGGCCCAGCCATCGGCATAGCCCTGAGAAATTTCGGGGAAACGCGGTTCGGCGAGGCGGGCGGATATAAGGTCATGTTTTATGCTGCAGTATTTTTTTCGGCCATTGCGTTGATTCCGTGCTTCCTTGTACGGACAAAAGTGCGCACAAAGGAAGAGATAGCCGGTACGGGTGCCTGGTATAAAAACATAATAGCCATGCCTTCCGTCCCATCCGCAGTCTGCAACCTGTTTTTTGCGATGGCTTTTTCGCTGTTCAGCGCATACATGATTCCGTATGCCGGCGAAAAAAAGTTTGCGGGAATATCCGTATTTTTTACCATCTATGCAATGGGTTTACTGATTTCCAGACCTCTCGCCGGAAAGCTTACGGACAGATTCGGACCCGTGGCGGTGATATACCCGGCGGGCGTTATTTTCGCGCTTTCTTTTGTAGTAATATGGTTTGCCAAAGGCATTGGCTGGATATATGCCGGCGCAGCCCTGGCCGCTCTTGGGTTTGGCGGTGCTTACCCTGCGTTTCAGACCATATGTATGCAATCCATGCCTGGAGTAAAACGCGGCGTGGCGAGCAACACGAATTTCTTCGGCGTAGACCTGGGCCAGTTTCTCGGCCCGACGATCGGGGGATTTATCATCGCTCAATTCATGCACACAGGCATGGCATATTCGTTTATGTACCTGATCTGCGGAACGATTCCCCTGATTTTTGCGATGCTTGTTCTAACATTCTCAAAAAAGTATATAAAACGGCGGCTTGCGGAAGCAACCGCCATGGAAGGATGATGTAAACAAAAGTATTTGGTTATGGAGGCGCATATGAGAAAGGCCGGACGTTTTGTAGTTGACACACATGTACATTCCCAACGCCACGCGGCTGGAGCCGCTCTTAAGGAAAAACTGAAAGCGTCGGGGAAGAAAGAAATAGATTATACGGATCTAAATTCGATAATGGGCGGTATGGAAACCTACGACAACTCCGCAAGGCTTTTATATGACATGGAGTGCTATGGCGTCGATATGTGTATTCTTCAGCCTGCGTTTGGAATGAGCAATGAGCTGAATCTTGAACTGGTTGAAAAATACCCCGATAAATTCGCCGCCTTCGCAAGTCCCAAAAAGAGCGCGCAGCTCGGCCCGGACTGGACTATTAAAGACGCATACGAAGAACTTGATGAATTACTGGCGACTGGAAAATTCTGCGGCATCGGGGAAGGGCCGATGACCCGCCCGAGCAGGGCGTTCGCGGGCAAAACTTATAACATGTCCGAAAGAATGGATGAACTTAGGCTGACTTGCGACCTCGGCAGAAAACACAAGGTGGCGATAACCATTCATACGGGTACGGCAGGCGGATATCCGATTAACCACACCTTTTGGCCGGAAGATTGGAACCCCTATTGGGTACATGATCTGGCATCCGAATACCCTGACGTCACAATTATTTTCGCTCACGGCGGAATGCAGGGGGGATGCATGACGGATCTCGTTGATCAGTGTATCCTCGTTGCATCCAACTACAACAACGTATACCTGGAAACCGGTCTTTACTGGACGGATCTGTATTATAAAGCGCTCACATATCCGAACGTCGGGCCGGGAAAACTCATTTGGGGCAGCGATTGGGGCGCCAGCCAGCCTATCCAGACCAGGTTGGGCACGCATCCGCAGACGTTTTCCATGCAGGTTCACAGTCAGGGCATCGTCAAACATCAGGTTGACGTTATGGGCTGGAGCCTCAGGCAGATTGAACGGCTGGACATTTCCCAGGATGATATGAACCTTATTCTTGGCGGCAACGCGGTGCGCCTGTTTAATCTCAAAGTTCCATTTTCGCGCATGTTCCGCTTGTAAAGGAATCTCATGATAAACATCGCATTGTTCGGCCCGCCCGGAGCGGGTAAAGGCACTCAATCCGACGCGCTTATCAAGGCTTTCAACCTGCACTACATTTCCACGGGTGAATTGCTGCGTAATGAAATTGCTGCGGGAAGCAGACTGGGGCTTGAGGCTAAAAACATAATCTCGTCCGGCGGCCTGGTTTCAGATGAAATCATCGTCCAGATTATCGAAAAAACCATAAAGGATCATTCTGACGCCAACGGTTTCCTGTTCGACGGGTTCCCGAGGACATACATCCAGTGCTACATCCTTGAAGGTCTGATGGACAAACTGAATACTTCGCTGAGCTGTCTTATAAGCCTTGAAATAGAGGAAGAAGAATCTGTGGCGCGTCTGCTGAAACGCGGCATGACGTCAGGGCGCACGGATGACAATGAAACCGTAATCCGTAACCGCCTGCGCGAATATCGGGAAAAGACTCTGCCTGTTTTGCAGTTCTACAAGGATAAAGGCGTTTATCACACCGTCGACGGCGCCGGGTCGATCGAAGGAGTGTGGCATTCCATAAATTCCGTAGTAAAAAAAGAACTGCGTAAACACCCGATAAATATAGTGCTGTTCGGTTATCCTGGCTCGGGGCGCGGCTCTCAGGGCAAGGCGCTGGCGAAAAAGTTTGATTTGGAATATGTGGCGACCGGTCCTATGCTGGACGAGGAAATTGCTCGCCAAACGCAGACAGGGAAACGGACTCAGGCGTTATATGAAAGCGGCGCGCTGGTTTCAGACGAAATAGTGGTGCCTCTGATCGAACAGAAACTGGAACAATCAAAAAATGTCCGGGGCTTTATTTACAAGGGATTCCCGAGAACGCTCGTTCAGTCGTACATACTTGACGGATTGCTGCGTAAGCGGGGCGCGGGTATCACGCAGGTTATTGACATCGAGCTGCCGATGCTTGAGTTGATCAAGAGGCTGGACGACCGCAGTAAAACGGGCGACTGTATGCCATACGACTCTACGACGGCAAAGATCGTTCAACGGCTGCAGGAGCATGAAACAAAGACGGTACCGGTGATTGAAAAATACGCCCAGATTCACGGCGTGACAAAGATTGACGGTTCAGGAACATTTGAAGAGGTATTTGCGAGGCTTTTGGGCGTTTTAGAAAAATCCATATGGGTTTCCTGATACAATTGACTTTACGTTATGCCGGATAAGAAAAAAAGATCACAAAAAAAGATGAAAAAGCCGCCGGTTCATCAGCCGATGCCGACTCGTGTGCCTGGCGCCGGTGAGGCAAAGAGAACGTCGATACATCCCGGATTATTTATTGGAATAGTTGCGCTGTTGATTCTGTTTGCGCTGATTGTGATATTTACGATGCGAGAAAAGAAGCAGACGCTGCCGTCCGATCAATCGAAAACGGCGACACGGCGGGAATCGGAAGAAAAAACCGCAACCTCCATCGGAGCGGATAATACGGACTCCCAATATGGAATTGAAATGGTGTATGTGCGCGGCGGGGCATTCATGACGGGATGTACGACGGAGCAGGGAAGTGATTGTTACGATTATGAGGAACAGGCGCATCAGACGACGGTGAGTGATTTTTATATCGGGAAATACGAAGTAACGCAGGCGCAGTGGAAGGCGGTGATGGGAAATGACCCGTCGCATTTTAAAGGCGACGACCTGCCCGTTGAAAATGTCAGTTGGGACGACGCACAGGAGTTTATCAAAAAACTGAACGCTGCAACGGGCAAGGCGTACCGTTTGCCGACGGGAGCGGAATGGGAATATGCGGCGCGTGGGGGCGGCCAAAGCCGGGGAGATAAATACAGCGGAAGCGCTAATGTCGGTGATGTTGCCTGGTATGAGGGCAATTCAGAAAACAAAACACATCCCGTCGGAACAAAAAAAGCGAATGAACTGGGCATTCACGACATGAGCGGGAACGTGTGGGAATGGGTGTCAGACCTGTATGGCAATAACGGCAACACTCCGCAGTCTGCCCCTGGAAGTCCCGATGGAGGCTCGTTCCGCGTGATTCGCGGCGGGGGATGGGGCTCTTACGCGAGAGGCGTGCGGGTGTCGAATTACTACAACAACGGCTCCGGCAATCGTTACAATATTCTGGGTTTTCGCCTGGCCATGAGTTAAAAGTAGATCTGTTCCGGAGGGGATTAATTCGGTCAAGTCAGGCGGATTGTAGGATTTTGGATTGTGGATCAGCGGTTGTTTCGCTTTTAAATCCACAATCCTAAATCCAAAATTGGATTACTACGGTTTTGGTTTCGGCTTCGTATATTCGGAGCCTTTGGGCATATTGCCCTGGAAACTGGATTGCAGCATGTGCGTAATCGTATGCACGTACCGCAGTTTGCCGTTCTCCATCCTGAACAGGTGCAGATCGGGTGCGCCGCTGCCGCCGCCCGGAGTTCCGGCTCCAAAAGTGCAGAATACCGCTACGGATCCGAGCGATTCGTCGACAACGAAACGCCGGTTGACGATATTAACGCCGCTGGGGACGCCTACTTCGCAGCCTGAATCCGGTTTTTCCCCGTCGCGCGCGGTGTACGCTCCGCCTTCAACGCGGACGCATGGATAACCCCAGGGCACTATGTCGAGGTTTGCGTCAACGAAAGCGTCGAGGTACGAATTGGCGGCATACAGCAAGGTTTCGCGTGTGTCGCGTTTTCCGGCCGGGATCTGGTCCCACTTTTCCGCGGGTGAATACTTCATATAGTTGTTGACGTCAAATAACCAGTGCCCGGTCGTAGTCCAGATTATTTCGAGTTCGGAGATCTTGTCGGTGACGACGCGCATGCGCACGCCATTGACGTAGGGCTCCTCCTTATTCAGCACGAGCATTTCGGTGTAAGTCTGGCAGGTGGCTACATCGTATATGGTACGGTGAAAGTCGATCTTCAAGGGCTTGTTGATAATGCCCTTGCTGATGTCGAAGTTCGTAACGTTTTCCTTGTAGTCGAGGCCGTTTACAACCGGAAGTGCCGATCGATCGCCTTTGGTTTGCGCGGTGATATAGAGATCAACCATGCGCTTAAGGCTGTCTTGTGAACACGAGCGCTGTTTCTGCGCCAGACCGGTTGCCGGCGCAATTGCCGCCACTGCGATAGCGATCAAGAAAAGCTTAAAAAGTTTCATTCAATTTCTCCTTATGTTGTTGACGGATGCTTCCTGAATCCTCCGGCTCCGATAAATCGGAACCTGATGGATATTAAACCAGTTGTCATGAAAAATACAGAAAGATCATTGTGCCGGCCGTCCCTTCGTGTTACACAATGCCTTGTGAGCCCGAATTTAACGTTATTTGACCAACTCGACGACCGGCGAAAAATATATACGATCTTCGATATTACCGCCGAAATCAAACGAACGCTCGACGATTTGGGCGTTCTTTGGGTTAAGGGCGAAATATCAAATTTCAAGCACCACTCCTCCGGACACATGTATTTTTCCCTGAAGGACGCACGCGCGCAAATAAAGGCCGCCTGTTTTCGCAACAGCAATATGTATCTGAAATTCCGACCGGAAGACGGAATGGAAGTCCTGGTTCGCGGACGGGTGAGCGTCTATGAGCCGCGAGGAGACTATCAACTCCTCGTGGAATATATCGAGCCGGTGGGTCTTGGTTCTCTGCAGAAAGCTTTCGAACAGCTTCGGGAAAAACTGCGCGTGGAAGGATTGTTCGACGAAAGCCGCAAGCGTCCGCTCCCGATGCTGCCCAGGAAGGTGGGTATGGTTACGTCGCCGACCGGCGCCGTGGTGCGCGATATGCTGCGCATACTTAAACGCCGCAACGCTACGCTCGACGTTTTGATTTATCCCGCAAAGGTTCAGGGAACGGGCGCCGCCGGGGAAATCGCCGAAGGGATCCGCGCCCTTAACGCGCGCGATGACATCGACGTGATTATTGTCGGACGCGGCGGCGGATCGATGGAAGATCTCTGGGCGTTTAACGAGGAAATCGTCGCGCGGGCCGTTGCCGAAACGAAAATCCCCATAGTTTCGGCGGTCGGCCACGAAACGGATTTTACGATTTCCGATTTTGTCGCCGATTTGCGCGCGTCGACGCCGTCTCACGCGGCGGAGTTGATTTCGGGCGTGCGCGAGGAAATGCTAATGAATGTTCGCGCCATTGAAGGACGGCTTGGGCGGGCGATCCGCAGGCAAATGGATGTTTGCAGGTTAAATCTGGAACGTCTGTTGCGCAACCGGGCTTTCACCGTGGCTCCGAACAAAATAAGGGAACTGGCGCAGCGCTTTGACGAGGCGACGCTGCGCATGATTCACGGAATGAACAGCCGTATGCTGGATGCCCGGCGGCGGGAGCGCCTTCTGGCGGCGCGTCTACGGTCGGCCGATCTCCGACGTCTTGTTGCGAGCAAGATAGATGTTTTATCGGGTATCCATCAGAATTTAGTCGCCGCGATACGGGCCGTTGTGCATTTCCGAAAATCCCGCTTTGCCGTTGCGATTGGGAAGATGGATTCGCTTAGCCCTGTCGGTGTTCTGGCGCGCGGCTTTGCCATCTGCCAGGACGGGGAAGGGAAGATTGTCAGCAGGGCTTCGGATGTTCATGTAGGATGCGGAGTGCATGTCCGGCTTGCCTGCGGCGAACTGGATTGTGAGGTAAAAGCAGTGACCGGTGGCGAGTGACGAGTGGCTAGAAATCAGTGACAAGTGGTCGGAAACTTCAAATAGTTACTGATTACTAACTTCTAGCCACCAGCCGCTAGAGAGGGAATATGGAAGAACTCAAGGTAAATGATTTTGAATCGGCGCTTAAAACGCTTGAGGATATTGTTGGTAAACTGGAAAACGGCGATTTGACGCTGGAAAGATCGCTGGAACTGTTCGAAGAAGGGGTGAAAATCAGCAGGTTCTGCAGTTCCAGACTGGAAGATGCCGAGCGAAAGGTTGAAATTCTTACCAGGTCGGCCGACGGGACACTATCCGAACAGCCATTTTCCGAGGAAATTGATAATTAGGAATTTAGAACCACTAATGATTACGTATTATATTCATATGGAGCACGGCGGCTTGCTCCCGTGCTACCGTTCAGGAACCGTGGACGTGTAGCGTTATGTGATTATCGTTGCTTTGTTGAAAGCGACGGCAAGCCGCAGCTATGAAAGCGGGAGCAAGCTCCCGCACTTCATAAATTATTCATGGTTCAAAGAGTGGAAAAAATGGATATAAAAAACTATCTCGCGGAAACGCGGAAACTTGTCGACGAGGCACTTGAAAAATTACTGCCGCCGGAAAGTGAAGCCCCGGCAGTCATTCACAAGGCGATGCGCCATTCGATTTTTGCCGGCGGCAAACGGCTGCGGCCGATTCTCGTTTTCGCTTCCGGCGAATGTTTTGGCGGTAGCCGCGATACACTCCTTCACCTCGGCGCCGCTATTGAAATGATGCACACATATTCTCTGATTCACGATGACCTGCCCGCGCTCGACAACGACGATCTTCGCCGTGGCATACCGACCTGCCACAAGGTTTTCGGCGAGGCGATTGCGATCCTGGCCGGTGACGCGCTTATGACGCGCTGCTATCAAGTGCTGACCGAACTTCCCGGCGTGTCCGACGTCGTGCGGGTTCGAATCATCAGTGAACTTGCCTATGCTACCGGAACCGTTCGCGGCATGATCGGCGGGCAGGTTGCGGATCTGGAATCGGAAAGAAAGCCGGTCGATGCTGTGACGCTCGAATATATCCATCATTCCAAAACCGGGGCGCTGCTCTCAGCCTGTGTGCGTACGGGCGCGCTGGCCGCCGGTTCAAGTGATGCCGACTTTGAAACTATGTCCCGTTTCGGAAACAAACTGGGACTGGTGTTTCAAATCGTGGACGACATTCTCGACGTTACAGCGAGCAGTGAAACATTGGGTAAAACAGCAGGCAAGGACGAAAAAGCGCAAAAGGCGACATATCCCGCGCTTTACGGTGTGGAGATTTCGCGCCGAACGGCACAGGGGCTGGTTGACGGCGCACTTTGCGACATCAACGGTTTTGGTCACGAGGCGGAGACTTTGCGGGATCTGGCGCGTTTTTTTATCAACCGTACGGCCTGATTTCATTCAATGAAGATTCGCATTGATCAATTGCTGATGGAGAGAGGGCTTGCCGAAAGTCGTCACAAGGCGCAGGCGCTTCTTTTGGCTGGACAGGTTCTGGTCGGTGAACAGAAAGTCGAAAAGCCGGGGCGGCTGGTTGCCGTGGATGCCGGAATTCGCGTTCTTGGTCAACCGCGTTATGTAAGTCGTGCCGGAGTCAAGCTTGAAGCGGCGCTGGATCATTTTCAAATATCCGTCGAAGGGCTTGTCTGCGCCGATCTGGGTGCCTCGACCGGCGGTTTTACCGACTGCCTTTTGCAGCACGGCGCGCGCGCGGTTCACGCCTTCGACGTGGGAAAAGGGCAAATGGCATGGAAGCTGCAAAGTGATGCGCGGATAATCGTCAGGGATGAATTCAATGTTCGTAACCTGACCGCCGCCGATCTCCCGGACGAGCTCGCGTTTATCTGTATGGATTTGTCGTTTATTTCCGTAAGCAAAATACTGATTCCGCTAAAAGCGGCGATTGAAACACGTTTTGCGGAAATTACGAACAAAGCTGAAAAAGCTATTGGTACTGTTGATATAGTTGTTTTGGTGAAGCCGCAGTTCGAGGCGGGAAGGAAAGATGTCGGCAAGGGCGGCATCGTGCGTGACCCCGAAGTGCGGCAAAGGACGCTTGACGCCGTCGCCGGTTTTGCGGCGGCGAACGGCTACGAAGTTCTTGGCGATATTCCGTCGCCGCTTCCGGGCACGGAAGGGAATATTGAATTTTTACTGTGGTTAAGACGATGAAAAGCATACAGAGTGTCGGCATAGTAGCTAAAAAACAGGAACAGCGTGTTCGCCGCGTAATGAATGAAGTCGTTCAGTGGCTGCGCGACCGAAATGTGGCGGTTGCCGTAGAGCAGGAAACGGAAGATGCGTCCGCCGATTTCATATCGACGGAAATGGACGCGGTGATCGTGCTTGGCGGCGACGGGACGCTGCTGCGTGCGGCGCGCCTTGTTGGTGAACGCGGCGTGCCGATTGTCGGCGTCAATCTCGGTTCGCTCGGGTTTCTGACGGAAGTGCGTCTGGATGAGAGATACGCCGCGCTTGAGGCTCTGCTGGACGGGCGTTACGTAATAGAAGAAAGGGGTATGCTCCGGATTGAGGTTTCACGTGATGAATCCACGCTTTCGAAGTACCTGGCGCTTAACGATGCGGTTATTAATAAGGGCGCCCTGTCCCGCCTTATAGAACTGGAAATCAGCATAAGTGAGCAGCCGGCGATTTTTACCCGCTCCGACGGGCTGATAATATCAACGCCGACGGGATCGACCGCGTATTCACTCGCCGCTGGCGGGCCTATTGTATATCCCACGCTGGACGCGATAGTCGTCGCCTCGATATGTCCGCATTCGCTGACCAACCGCCCGCTGGTCATGCCAGACCGGCAGGAATTGCAGGTGCGTCTGATGCGGGGACGGGACGTAATGCTGACAGTTGACGGCCAGGTGGGCATGTCACTCCGGCCGAATGACTGCATCCGTCTGAACAGGGCGGAATCGTCGCTGAAACTACTGCTTCCTTTCCGAAAAAGGTTCTTTGATATTCTGAACGAAAAACTCCAGTGGCGGTAGTTATATGAAACAGGCGCGTGATTTGCGGATTACAGGTGTTTTCCCACTTTCAGGTGTTCCGGGCGGACGGTTGACCGTTCGCTGCCGTGACTTTGAGCCGGGGGTGGAATCAAGAGTCCTTCTGGGGGAGGTTGAGGCTTTCGTCGTTTCCGCGTCGGATGACCGTGTCCTGATCCGCCTGCCGGAAAGCCCGTACAGCCTTGGACTGACCCTTGCCGTCGGCCAAGAAACGTCGCCACTGTTTCCGTTCAACCTGGCCGCCAGACTGGCTGCGGGGCTGCACCCTGTTATGAATCCCGTCATTGCTCCCGACGGGTCGATAATTACGACAATCAGCGGCGGGCGCGGGCAGGAAGTGGATATGCCTCTCGTGCGCGTAACGCGGCAGGGAGATAAAATCCAATATTCCTGCGAAATTATTAATCCCACCGGCCTCGCGTTTTCGCCGGACGATCAGCTTTATATATCCAGCCGCCATGATGGAACGGTTTTGAAATATACGGATTTTAAAAGCCTTGACATCGTGGCGGAAGAATTGGGCATTCCCTGTGGTCTGGTTTTTGATTCCGAAGGAAATCTTTTCGTGGGCGACAGAACGGGGATAATCTGGAAGATCGACCAATTCGGACGAAAAGAGGAATTCGTTTCGCTCGAACCCAGTATCTCCGCATATCACCTTGCTATTGACGACGAAGATCGAATTTATGTGACCGGGCCTACGTTCGCGGCGCGCGACTGTCTGTACAGGATTTCCGTAAATGGAAAGGTTGAAACGCTTCTGCGCGGATTGGCGCGGCCGCAAGGCATGGTGTTTCTTCCGGAAGGCGACCTGCTGATCGCCGCGTGTTATAAAGGCGTAAAAGGAGTATTTCGATATTCGCCCGCCGATGGAAGTTTTCGGCTTTACATTGCGGCGCCGATTTTTGTGGGATTGGCTATCTCCGACCAAACGGTGTATATGGCGACGAACAGCGCCTTGTATTCCGCACCCCTGCCCGGATCCTCAGTAAATTAAGGCGGAAATATGAAGTGCGACGGCAAGCCACCGCACTCCATAAATCAGCGTTTACATAATGAATGAATGAACCATGTTCAAATTTGACCTGCTAGGTAAAGACGTTTTAACGAAGGCGCGGCTTGGACGGCTTCATACGCCGCACGGTACGATCGAGACGCCGGTGTTCATGCCGGTCGGGACTGCGGGCGCCGTGAAGGCTATGCCCATGGACGCTCTTGAGGCGCTCGATACGGAAGTAATTCTCGGCAATACATACCATCTCTATCTGCGGCCGGGGCATGAGCGTATCGCGGCGCTGGGCGGTCTGCATAAATTCAATTCATGGAAACGGGCGATTCTTACGGACAGCGGCGGCTACCAGGTTTTCAGCCACCGCGATCTGCGCGACATTACCGAGGAAGGCGTCCGCTTTGCATCGCATATCGACGGAAGCCGCAGCTTTTTCACCCCGGAATCCGTAATAGACATTCAACGCGCGCTCGGTTCCGACATCGCCATGGTCTTTGACGAATGTACTCCTTATCCCGCCGGCTTTGACGACGCCAGGCTGTCCATGGAACGTTCAATGCGCTGGGCTAAACGCTGCTTTGACCGCTGGAATGAACACCCTGACGACGGCCGCGCGCTTTTCGGCATAGTGCAGGGAGGCGTCTATCCCGATTTGCGACGGCAATCGGTAGAGGCGCTTTTGCCTGTCGGTTTTGACGGAATTGCGATCGGCGGGTTGAGTGTCGGCGAGCCGAAAGACCAGATGTATGAAATCATGGAATCGACCGCGCCGCAGCTTCCGGAAGACAAGCCGCGCTATCTGATGGGAGTCGGAACGCCTGCAGACCTGGTCCGCGGAGTCGCCGCGGGAATTGACATGTTCGATTGCGTCATGCCGACGCGCAACGCCAGGAATGGATATTTATTCACTTCCGGGGGGCGGGTGCTGATTAAAAACGCCGCTCACGCGAACGATCCCGGGCCGGTTGATCCGGATTGTCGATGCGAGGTCTGCCGACGGTACAGCCGCGCTTATCTGCGGCATCTGTTTTTGTCCGGAGAATACATTTACGCGGTCTACGCCACGATTCACAACCTGACCTTTTACCTTGACATGATGCGGAAAATAAGACAGTCTATCAAATTTGGAAATTTCAGAGACTGGCTCAAATCGTAAAGAGGAAGGACATGACGGCTAATTCGTTGTGCGGGATGAATCGCAAGGCGCACGGAACGCAGGACCGAGGCATATATCAGTACATGTGTCGAGGTTGCGAGCGTTGCGCAACGCCCCGATTCGCCCGCACGGCGAATTAACCGGCGTTTCCTAAAAGGTACATGGAACAATTCATTATACTGCAGGGTGTTGATCCCCAGAATATGTTTGGAACGTTCGGGCCGATTCTGCTGGTCGGCGTGATTTTTTATTTTCTGATTTTTATGCCGATGCGCAAACGGCAGAAAAAAGAAGAAGAGATGCGCACCGCTCTAAGACCGGGGGATCGCGTTATCACCAATTCCGGCATCTATGGCGTTGTGGCCGCCGTCAAGGAAAAAACATTCATTATTAAAGTCGCGGATCAGGTGAAAATCGAAATAGCTAAAAACGCAATCTCCGGCATTCAAGGGCCGGAAGAACCGGGATCCGGCCCGGTGGCGCAATAACGCAATAAAAGGTTAAAGAAATATGCAGAAGAATTTGATGTGGAAATTCGTCGCGTTGGGAGTTTTTCTCCTGATATGCGCGTGGTTTTTTGCCGGTCCTAAGGAAAAAGGCGCAGGCGCCTTTTCTCGGCTGAACCTCGGCCTTGATCTGAAGGGCGGTACCAACCTTGTTTTACAGGTGATGACCGACGACGCGCTGAATATGGAACTTAATCAGGCCGCGGAACGGATAGGGCAGGAACTTAAAACCAGAAAAATTCCGTTTGAATCCTCGAGAAAGGCGCAGGCGGAAGGCGACTATTCGTTTACCGTCCGAGGTGTCGGGGCGGACGGCGCCAACGAAGCGCGTCAATATTTGCAAAGCTACGATCAGCGTTTTGAACTGCGCAGTTCGATCATAGACGGAAATACCGACTTTACCCTCACGATGAAATCCGGCGAAATTCGCTCGCTGCGCCAATCGACGGTGCACCAGGCGCTTGAAACTGTCCGGCGGCGCGTTGACGCGCTTGGCGTCGCCGAGCCTACGCTCCAGATATACGGCAACCGCGGACAGGAAGTTGACGACCAGATTATCGTCGAACTTCCCGGCGTTGACGATCCCGACCGTATTACGGGTTTGCTTTCCAACACGGCACAGCTCGAACTGCGGCTCGTAAAAAGAGATCAGGGCGGCGAATTTTCATCCGTCGAATCCGCGATTTCCGCAAACGGCGGGAGAATCGCCGACGACTACACCGTGCTTCCTTACCGTGAAAGAAACAACGAGGGGCTTCAGTACCTGGTTGTCAACCGCGTTCCCGTCATTACCGGAAAGGAATTGAAGACCGCGCGCGCGAGCAGGGACAGTAACGGACGCCCGGCGGTCAGTTTCTTTTTGACGCCTGACGGAGCGACGCGGTTTGCACGCGCCACGGAGCAGCATCTGGGCGAAAGACTTGCGATTGTGCTCGATAACGTTGTGCGCAGCGCTCCCGTAATTCAGGCCCGCATTGAATCGGAAGGAATCATTAACGGCAGTTTTACCGATCAGGAAGCCGCCGATCTGGCCCTCCTTTTGCGTTCGGGCGCATTGCCCGCTTCGCTACAGGTATTGGGACAGAGGCAGGTAGGCGCGTCTCTCGGAAACGATTCCATCCGATCCGGCATATTTGCCTCCCTAATCGGTTTCATCCTGATCGTTCTTGGAATGTTGGTTTATTACAAAAAGGCGGGGATTAACGCCATTGTCTGTGTTTCCGCGAATACCCTGATTTTGATGGGTTTCATGGGCGCGGTCGGCGCCACGCTGACTCTGCCCGGCATCGCGGGGATCATCCTTACGGTCGGTATAGCGGTGGATGCGAACGTTCTGATTTTTGAAAGAATTCGTGAGGAACTCCGTGCCGGCAAAGCGGTGCGATCGGCCGTCGATGCCGGTTTTTCCAGGGTGTTCTGGACGATTTTCGACGCGAACGTGACTTCACTGATCGTGGCGCTTTTCCTGTTCCAGTTCGGAACGGGGCCGGTTCGAGGTTTTGCCATAACGCTGATCGTCGGCCTTATAGCCAATATTTTTACCGCCGTCGTCGTGTCGCGCTGGTTGTTCGAGCTGAGCATGGGCGGCCGCCGGGTGGAAAGTCTGTCGATTTAATTTGATGATACTTTGAGGGATTGTTTGTGGAACTCTTTAAACAACCGAAAATAAACTGGCTTGGCAAAAAGTGGTTGTTTGTCGGCCTGTCCCTGCTTTTATTCGCGATCGGCGCGTGTTCTTTTTTCGTACGGGGCCTGAATTACGGTATCGACTTCACGGGCGGAACCATAATTGTAATCAAATTTCAGGACACGCCGGATTGGGGCATGGTCCGCGGCGCGCTGGAATCAGAAGTAAACGCGGCGCCGATTATCCAGAGTTACGGCCCCGCGGCGGCCAATTCGGTTCAGGTGCGCCTGCAAGCGCCGCTGGGAACGGGTGAGGAATACGAGCGGGATAAGGCTCGCCTGATGGCCTCACTGCGCGAGAGATTCGATCCCGGACATGTCGCCGGCGAGCTGCTGGATTTTAACGACGTGGGAGCGTTCGCGCTGAAAAACTACCTGCTGGACAAGGATCCGGACGGTTACCGGGCGCAGGACAGGACGATTCAGGAAATCGATTTATATTATGACGGGTTAGCGGCAAGGCTGATAGATTATCGAAGTAAAAACGCCGACGGCCTTCTGCTTTCGTTCGACGCTTTGAAAGACGCGGGCGCTTCCGACGCGGTTATTGCCGGTCTGCGTCAAAATTTCTTTGTCGGGCCGTTCGCGATAAAAGGGCTTGAGAGCATAGGCGCGCTGGTCGGCTCGGATCTGCGCGAACGAACCATACTTGCGATCGCGTTTTCACTGGCCGCCATGCTGGTTTATATTGCGTTTCGTTTTAACAAGCCAATTTACGGCGTCGCCGCTGTTATAGCGCTGTTTCATGACGTCTTGATTACACTGGGCATATGCTCGCTGATACGTAAAGAAATCTCTCTGACAGTGGTCGCGGCCTTTTTAACGTTGATAGGATATTCGCTCAATGCCACGATCGTGATTTTCGACCGGGTGCGTGAAAACCTGAAGCTGATGCGCAAGGAATCTCTTTTTAACATAATGAATCTGAGCATCAACCAGACGCTTTCCCGTACCGTCGTTACTTCGGCCCTGGTTCTCATGGCCGCCGCTTCGCTTCTTTTTTTCGGCGGGGAAGTGCTCAACGGCTTTTCATTCGTACTGACGATCGGCATTCTCATCGGCGGATATTCTTCGACCGCGCTTTTATGCACTGTTGTCAACTGGTGGGATCGCCTGTCGGCGGGATCCGGCGCTAAATCGTCTGGTAAAAAGAGATAAAAGAAATTATGATTTTGCGGTCTGAAAAATACAAAAAAATTTTGAAAGAAAAGTGAGAATTTTCTTGACAGTATAATTGGGTCGATATTAAGATCGGCCTTCATGTTATAGTTGTAGAAGCAACGTATTTTTTAGAAGCCCGCAGGCAGTTTTAAAGGGGGTGTCCAATGTTTGAAGATTTAGAAAAAATGGGGAGATCGGATCCGGGCAAGAAAGCCGCTTCATTTGCGCTTGCGCTGATTATAGAAGCTTCCATAATTCTCACGATCATAATTATGCCGCTGATTTTTTTCAGTGTTCTACCGGAGAGTGAGCTGCTGACGTTTCTTATAGCGCCGCCGCCGCCGCCGCCGCCGCCACCACCGCCACCACCACCGTCGCAAGTCGCGCCGAAGACTCCAACAGTGGCAGTGGATACTCAGGCGTTTGTCGCTCCCAAGGAAATTCCCCGGGATATTCCGCCACCGCAAATGGACGAACCGCAGTTGTTTGCTACTAATGTGGTCACATCCTCAATAGCGACAACGGTTCAGCGAGCGGATACGGGTGTCAATCTTACACCCATCACCTCCGGTCCTGTGGTTGCCGCTCCGCCGCCGCCGCCGCCCAAACCCAAAGTGGCTCCCGTGAAACAGGGTGGAGACGTTCTGTCGGGCAATGTTATTCGTCAGGTACAACCGCAATATCCTGATGCGGCAAGAAGAGCCCGTGTAACCGGCACAGTAATTCTTGAAGTTGAAATTGACGAAGAAGGCGATGTAACCAACGTCGTTACCAAGAGCGGGCCTGCCTTATTACGCCGGGCTGCGGAAGATGCCGTGAGACAATGGAAATACCGTCCTACCTTGCTGAACGGCGAACCTGTTCCGGTTACCGGCGAGGTGCGTGTCAATTTTAACTTGTAATAAAAAGCAGTTTAAGCAGCAGTTTGTCAATGTTGAAGAGGCAGTAAGTTCTAAAATGTCAATATTTGGAGGAAAAAATGGAATTTAGTGAAATTTTGGGATCAATGGGTATTGTCGCCTGGAGCGTCGTGATCATTTTGCTGATAATGTCGATATACATTATTTCAGCGGCGATTGAGCGATTCCTTACCTATAGCCAGGCACGTAAGCAGTCCAGACTGTATGTGTCGGCGGTTGCTGAAAGCCTGAAAAAAAGCAATTTGGATGAAGCTCTTGCGTTAGGCGAGCAGTACAACAAAAGCCATCTGGCGAAAGTATTATCGTCCGGATTGCTTGAAATGCAGGCGCATGTAAAGAGTAAAGAAATACCGGGCGAAGCGATTGAAGCTTCACGGCGTTCCGTAGAGAGAGCAATTTCAATCAATATCGAAAACTTCAAAAAAGGTCTCAGCGGTCTTGCGACTATCGGTTCCACCGCTCCTTTCGTCGGTCTCTTCGGAACAACATTCGGTATCATTAACGCATTCCAGGGAATGGCAAAAGAAGAAAACGCCGGTATCGGCGCCGTCGCGGCAGGTATTTCGGAAGCGCTGATCACTACCGCGCTCGGTCTGGCCGTAGCCGTTCCCGCTGTATGGTTCTATAATATTTTCACTAACAGGATCGAAACGTTTACGGTTGAAATGGACAACTCTTCTTCCGAACTGATCGACTTTTTCCTTAAGAAACGGAGCGAAGGCCGTGGCTAGAAAAATTGCCGGCGGAAATGTAGTGGCTGAAATTAACGTCACCCCGATGGCTGATGTTATGCTCGTGTTGCTGATCATTTTCATGATTACGACGCCTCTTCTGCAGACCGGCATTACTCTGAACCTGCCCAAGGCAAGGAATCCACTCGAAGCTCCCGAAGCGGAAAGTAAGGACGCTGTGGTGATTTCTCTGAATCGGACAGGGCAGATTTATCGGGCCAAGACGCCGATGTCTGAAGAACAGTTGTTTGATTTCCTGCGGCAGAGGTTTGCCGGCAGTGAAATTCAGGATCGTACGATTTTTCTTAGAGCGGATACCGCGCTTTCATACGGTCGTGTTGTTGAGATTGTCAACGGAAGCCGTGAGGCAGGCGTCGATCGTATAGGGTTGATGACCGAGTTGGATAGTAATTAGCTGCAAACGCCCCCGGCTTTTTCAGCGGAGGCGTTTGACCTTTTGCTATTTGTTGAAAAAGAAAGGGTTTTGCTATGGGAATGAGTGTTGGCGGTAAGGGTGGAGCGATGGCGAATATAAACATTACGCCATATATCGACATCCTTCTGGTACTCCTCATCATCTTTATGGTCATCACGCCGATCGTTCAGAGGGACATAGAGGTAAAAGTTCCACAGTCCTCGAACGATTCAGGGCCGGCCGCGCCGGATCCGAGCGTGATTGTGGTGGCGATCAGTGATACGGCACAAATCACCATTAACGGATTAGATCAGACCTTAGGACAATTGGGGAGAGAATTACAGGATATTTATAGCAAGCGATCGAACAAAAGCATGTTCATCAGTGCGAGTGCGAAATTGCCGTATGGTGACGTCGTTCGAGTTATCGACATCGCCAAAGGTGCCGGCGTAGGGGATATAGGGCTGATTACTGAAGAGATCAATTAATCGCGTATATTTTCACGTTGTTTAACTTTTACTTATTTGTTTGGAGGCCACAATGAGGGTCAATAACAAGTGGCTGGTTGTGTTGCTTCTTCTGGGGCTGGTATCCCTTTCAGGTTGCGCTTTGCCGGCTGTGAAGAAACTGAGATCACGGGACTATCTGAATAAGGGTGTGCGACAGTTTACCAACCAGAAGTATGATGCGGCAGCGCAGTTTTTCCAGAAATCCCTGGAATTAGATCCGGGTTTTGAAATAGCTCGCATGTATCTGGCCACTGCGTACATGTCTCAGTTTATACCGGGTTCTGATGATCCCAGAAGTGATCAGATGGTTAACCAGGCGATTACAACTTTTAAAGAGGTTGTGGCTAATTCTGAGAATAAAGGGGAACCCAATATAAACGCAATGCTCAGCATCGTAAGTCTTTACTACCAGATGAAGAAATATCCTGAATCCAAGGAATGGTGTGACCGGGTGTTGAAAGTCGATTCGAGCAACGCGGAAGCCTCATATCGCGTCGCGGTTATGAACTACGACGCGGTGACCGACAAGACGGGGCTTCAGGGCAGCAAGGTTAAGGATTTATCTGATGAAGAAATAAACGGGCTTCGTAATACTATTGAAGAAGGATTGAATTATGTCAGCAGGGCGCTGACGGTTCGTCCGGATTATCACGAGGCTATGGAATATCAGAACCTGCTCTGGAGAGAAAAAGCCAATCTGGAAACGGATGAGAAAGCCAAAACCGAACTTATTCTTCAGGCTGATAAGGTGGCGCTTGAATCCAATAGGCTGCGAAGGAAAGCTCAGGAAGAGGCTGCCAGAAGACCGAAGGCTGCACCGACGGCTAAATCGAAATAGCTGGTATAGCTTTTACGTCTTTTTATTTTTACAGCAGAGAAGGGTGGATCTTTCCGTCCTTCTCTGTTCCGGTTTGGAGTGCGGGAGATTGCTCCCGCTTTTAAAGCGGCGGCTTGCCGTCGCAAATTATTTTACCTTCGTTGCTTTCCATAGACGCCGACGCTCCCGTGTCATAGCGGGTGACTGTTATTACATGTCTTGAACTTACAATAATCATGGATCAAGGCAAGTTGGCGTGAAATGGCTCCAGAGGCTAAAACTGTACGGCGTGTACCTCATTGACCGCCTCGCGCCCGTTAAATTGAAGTGTACAGACCTTCTCATAAGCTAACGCCCCTCTTGCACATCCCCGGAATGATTTATCATGCGGGCGTCCATTTGCGTAACCGTGCTTTTGACGCCGGATTTATGTCTGTCGATAGATTACCGAGGCCTGTAATAAGCGTCGGCAATCTGACGCTGGGAGGGACGGGAAAAACCCCGTTCGTTATCTATCTGGCTGGAATTCTGAAAGAAATGGGTTGTGAAACCGCAGTTCTAACACGCGGTTATGGACGCTGTGAATCCGGAAAAACAATTGTTTTATCTCCCGGTGAAGGCGCGGACTTTTCAGCATCCCGGCTGGGAGATGAACCTGCGCTTATACGCCGCCGTCTGCCCGAAATCTGGCTGGGAATTTCGTCGGACAGAACCCATGCCGCAAAAATCATTGTACGGAACAGGGAGTGCGTCTTGACTACGGATCGATTGGTTTTCGTTCTGGACGACGGTTTCCAGCATCGCAAAATCCGACGCGAGCTGGATATCGTAATGATTAACATCGAGCACCCGCCTGACCTGGAACGTCTGTTGCCTCTGGGCGCTTTGCGTGAACCCGTCACAGGGCTACGGCGCGCGCAGGTTGTTGTAATTAACGGAACAAACGCATCACCGGCGGGAAATCAAAATATTAAGGTCGATGCCATAACTGATAATTTGCGTAAATACGCTCCAAAAGCGGATTTTTTCAATTGCAACCGGCGAATTCAGGCGATTGTCCCATTTTCCGATTGGCTGTGTTCCGAACTGCCGCTCACTTTATCCACGCCGCCCGCTAAAGCGTTTTTAGTTGCCGCAATTGCTAATCCTGACCGCTTTAAAGAGGACATGCAAAACCTGGGCGTCGAAACGAGAGGATGCGCGTTTTTCAGAGATCACGCCGAAATTGGTAAAAAAGACTGGGAAAACTGTGTCGGCTTGGCGCGAAAAGTAAAAGCGGAGGCCATAGTCGTTACGGAAAAAGATGCCGTCAAAATTTACAGTCCGCCTGGTTTCCCATTATTCGTCGCCGTTCAAAATATGGAAATTTCCAAGGAAGGACGTTTTCGTGAAATCCTGCAAGGAAAATTAAAACCACGAATGGACACGAATTAACGCGGATGTGATGAAGTGTTCATTCGTGGTTCTAAAGAAACCGGGTTTTATCACGCGTTGAATATTTGATTTTTTTTGGAAACCAGCCTAAGATTTTTACGCCGGAGTCGGGCAGACAATCGCGGTCATATTTAACGATCGAGGAAAGTCCGAACTCCACAGGGCGGTGCGCCTCGTAACGCGAGGGAGGGGTAACCCTACGGAAAGCGCCACAGAAAATATACCGCCGAGTCCTGTGCTTGAATGGGACACGGTAAGGGTGAAATGGTGCGGTAAGAGCGCACCGCGTTTCCGGTAACGGAAACGGCACGGCAAACCCCGCACGGAGCAAGGTCAAATAGAAAAGCGATTCCCGCAAGGGGATAAGGACGGTCCGTCCGACGCTTTCGGGTAGACTGCCAGATCGTGGAAGCGATTCCACGACCAGATGAATGATTGTCGTTCCCGCTTGAATAAAGCGGGGAAACAGAATTCGGCTTATCGCCTGACTCCGGCTTTTCAAACCACGAATGGACACGAATACTATGGAGTGCGGGAGCAAGCTCCAGCTTTTCATGGCGGCGGCTTGCCGCCGACCGCAACAAAGTTGCGATAACCGCATCACGTTACGCGACTCAGGCGCTTGTCACGTTTGCAGGGCCTGCATGACCGGCGCTGGAACAAGCTCCCGCTAAAAGCGGCGTCAAGTCGCCGCACTCCATATCAATCGATGAAGCATTCGTGGTTCAAGGGGAAACGGATTTCAGAACTCCACGAACGTTGCCAAGGCGCACTTTGGCTTCAAACTGTACAGGCGCTTGACGCTCATCGGCAGCAAACCAGACGCGAAAATCTCCATCTTCACGGAAAAGCCCTCCACGCAGAGCGTCCGTCCTGATTTTCCACGCATTGAATTTTCCGGCAGGAGTATCCACCTGCTCCTGATTTTCTATCCGCGCGCGCGCTTCCAGCACTTTGTCGTCATTGCCTACAATCAGTTTTTTTTCATATCCTTTAGCCAAAGGGAGCGTTCTGAAAAAATAGAGCGTGGAGAATGGATCCCGAACACAGGGAGGTAAATCTGTTACGGTTTCGTCTTTCTGCAACAGGGACGGAGTGACCGATTCGTCATACGCGCGAAAATGCAGCCGGCGTTCGTCCTGAAAATATTCCTGTTCAAGCAGACGGCGGCGCTTCCCTTCACGTATTTTGCTTTCGCTTCCTTCGGCGCACAACTCTTCCGGTGAGGAATAAAAAAGAAATACATCGTCAACTTCCATATTTGCCAGCTTTGCCAGCGATCCGCTGGAGCGCGCGGTTACAGCGATTTTTACGGCAGGCTTGCCCCGGAATTCATCGATTCCCTTAAAATTGAAGGTCATTTCCCCGGCTTCCATCTTTGGTAGAAAAAACATATACCAGGGCGGATCCCATTTGATGGAGTAAATAAGCGTTTCTCCGTCGAATCGCGAAAAATCCGTTTTTTCCGGCGGCGTATTTTCGTTTTCTACGGCCGCATTGACCGTAAAACCGGCCACGAACAGGCAGACCATGGCAAAAAACGCGAATAACTTCATCATATTTATTTATCCAATCTTACGGGGATGCCCTGGGCGGCCATATATTCCTTTACCTGGCGAATACTGAACTCCCCGAAATGGAATACGCTCGCGGCTAACACCGCGTCCGCTTCGCCTTCGAGTATGCCTTCCGCAAAATGCTCAAGCTTTCCCACGCCGCCGCTTGCTACGACCGGGATGTCGACGGCTCGCGCCACCGCGCGTGTAAGCGTAATATCATAGCCGTCCTTTGCGCCGTCGCGATCCAGACTGGTAAGCAGTATCTCCCCCACACCGCGACGATTAGCCTCTACCGCCCATTCCACGACATCCATGCCGGTGTCAAGACGTCCGCCGTTAAGATAAACCTTCCATCTGTCAACCGCGCCCGGCACTTGTCCGGCGTCTATGGCGCATACGATGGCGCCGGAGCCGAAGGCCGCGACTGCCGCGGTTAAAAGCTCGGGGTCGCGTACGGCGGCGGAATTAACGCTTACCTTGTTCGCGCCCGCGTCTATCATTGCGCGGATGTCTTCAACGCTTCTGAAGCCTCCGCCGACCGCGAAGGGGATATGAACTTCCTTACCGGCGCGGGCCGCCATCTCAACGGTGGTTTGGCGTCCTTCGTACGTGGCGTTGATGTCGAGAAATATGACCTCGTCGGCGCCTGCAGCGTCATATGCAGCAGCCAGTTCAACAGGGTCGCCCGCGTCGCGTAGATTTACGAACTTTACGCCTTTCACCACACGGCCGTCTTTAACATCAAGACATGGTATCACTCTTTTGATTGACATTTATATCCTCCTTTTTTCACGGCTGGTGATTAGTGAAATTATAAATATAAGATTCCAATATGCATCACAAAAAATAACCACTCGCCACTCGCCACTACCGCCGTGAGGCGGCTTCAGAATAACCAGGGAGAAACGATGGATCTCGACGTCGCCGGATATGCTTCGATGACAAAGTCCGGCCCGGTCTGATACCGTCGTCGGATGCGAAATTTCGGTGCGGCGGCGGTTGATTCGTAGCCTCGGCCGCCGATTACCGGGATCGCCTCCGTGCCGCCAAGCACCATCGGCGCGACGATAAAGTAAAATACATCCACCAGGTTCCTGGCAAGGAACGACCCATGAACACAGCTTCCGCCCTCGATTAGTACGCCGAGGATATCCCTGTTTCCAAGGTCACGCAGGACTTTTGCAAGGTCGATCTTACCTCCATGCTCTCGAACCGTCACTATCTCGGCTCCGGCGGTTTCGAGCGCCGTTTTCCGCGCCTCGGAAGCGTTTTCGGCACAAAACAGCAGTACGGGCGTTTTGCGATCTTCGAACAATCGCGCGGAAGGTGGAGTTCTTAATGCTGAATCGAGAACTACTCGCGTCAATGGGCGACCCTTAGGTGTGCGGCCCCGGTATGTCAGTTCAGGATCGTCCGCCAGAACGGTATCCACTCCAACAAGAATAGCGTCCATTTTAAGTCGCAGACTTTGTCCGAATTCAAGGCCTTCGGGCGATGTAATATGTCGGCCTTCTGGAAAACCGGTTCCAATTTTACCGTCAAGCGACATCCCGGCCTTGGCGACGACCAGCGGCAAACCCGTCGTTATATGGCAGGCGAAAGTTTCTATGATTTTTCCCGCTTCGTCCGCCAGAAGGCCGACATCCACGATCAGTCCCGCCTTGCGCAATTTTTCAATGCCTCGTCCTGCAACCCTGGAATTCGGGTCGGCAAGAGGGATCACAATACGCCTGACACCGGCCTGAACCAGCCGATCGACGCAGGGACCGGTTCTGCCGTGATGTGAACACGGCTCAAGCGTTACATATGCGGTCGCTCCGTGCGCGGCATCGCCGGCCTCGCGGAGTGCGACGATTTCAGCGTGGTCGCGGCCGGCGTATTCATGATATCCGCGTCCTACTATCGCTCCGTCGTTAACAATGACGCAACCCACGCTCGGGTTGGGACTTGACAATCCAGAGCCTTTTTCCGCGAGGCGGAGAGCCTGTTTCATGAACTTTTTGTCGTCGTCAAGCATAATTCCCTTATTAATCCGGGACCATCCGTAAAAAAACGTCTGCGTAACACCCTGTTCTGCACTCCGATCATTTCTCCGTTGTCGATTTCATGATCGTATCCCATCAGATGCAGCGTTCCATGAACGATTAGCTTTCGTATTTCATGTTCCGGGGTCACGCCATATTCCGTCGCCCGGCTCGCTGCGATTTCCGGAGCAATGACGATTTCACCGAGAAACGGCAACCCGTCGACAATCTCTTCGCCGTAGGCGAAGCTCAGCACGTCGGTCGCATAGTCTTTTTTTCGCCATTTATTATTCAGACGACGAATTGCCGTCGCGCCGACGAAAATAACCGAAAACGTCCGGCTTGAACAATTAAGAGATTCGGCCAGTGCGCCGCAGAAATTTTTGACCGCTGAAGAATCAATCCTTATTCGCCGCTGACGGTTCCATATCTGAATCGCGGTCGCCGCCGGAATCTTCTTTTTTGTTTTTAAAATCATATCCAGGATACTCGATTCGATGATGGAGCGAACCCGCAATAATTTTAAAGAAACTGTCTTTCACGCGCCGTATGTCCCGCAGGCCGATGTCGCACTCGTCGAGTTGCCCATCAGTGACGATGGCGTCGACGATGCGATCAATCATTCCCTCGATCTGCGCGGGCGCGGGTGCTTCGCCCAGCGTTCTGGACGCGGCTTCAACCGAGTCGGCCATCATCAGGATTGCGGCTTCACGGCTCTGCGGACGTGGACCGGGATAACGGAAATCCGCCTCCACGATTTTGCTTTTGTCGCCTCCCACCGCATCAAGAGCTTTATTATAGAAAAAGGACATGATGCGCGTTCCGTGATGCTGGGGAATCATGCCGCTGATGCGCGGCGGAAGTCCGACCATTTTGGCGATGTGGAGTCCCTCCTTGATGTGGCTGGAAATGATCAGGCAACTCATGTTCGGTGAAAGTTCTTCGTGTTTGTTGCCTCCATAGCTCTGGTTTTCCACGAAGTATTCAGGTTTGGCCAATTTGCCGATGTCGTGATAATACGCGCCGACACGTACCGTCAGAGGGTTTGCGTCGATGGCCTCGGCCGCGGATTCGGCAAATGTCGCCAGCATAAGACTGTGGTGATAAGTTCCCGGCGCGTCAACCGCCAGCCGCCGTAGAATTGGAGCGTTGAGGTTGGACAGTTCAAGCAGACGAACGTCCGTGGTGACAAAAAAAGCGGCCTCAAGCGCCGGTAACAACATTGAAGCCAGCGCCGAAGCAAACAGGCCGTTTAAAAGCGCCAGGAAGGCGATACCGAGTATGTCAGTGAAGCCTACAGGCGACTGTCGCAGAAGGCCGAGCGCGGCCAGAATCAGCATATTGGTGATGCCTATGGTCAGTCCGCTTTTCAGAATCGCCGCGCGATCCTTGTACTGGCGTATGCTGTAAATACCGGCGAGGCAGCCGGTCATTATATATACCGCAATATCCATGCTGCCGAGAAACAGACCGGAGATAAGAGTGAGAATGATCGAAAAAATAAATCCAAGATTCATATCCACCAGCAGCGTAATGAGTATCGCGCCGAAGGTGATCGGAATTCCATAATGAAGAACGACAGGGTCAATTACTCCCTGGAATCGTTCGTTGAGAATATCGGCCAGCGCTGATCCGACGCGCAGAACGATAAGCTCAAAAATCAGGACGCAAATAATTAGCGCCGTTCTGCCGCGTATTCGTCGTATGCGTATCTGGAAGTGCGTCTGGTAGTAAAAGAAATAACGCCAGAGCGCATAGAGTAGAAATGTCGCGATGATGAAATATCCGGTCGCCTGTAAAAACGGCAGTTTCTGTTCACGCAGCTTGCGCAGCACGTCGAGCTGCCGCTGTGCTCTTTCGGTTACCTGTTCTTCGGAGTGGACTATAAACTGGCCCTGTTTGATACGCACTTCAACCGGACGAATTTTAGCCGAGGCTTCATGCCGCCGCATAAGCGTTTCCGCGCGGTTATAAACAAGAGTCGTTACGAGCTGTGTTTCCAGATGTTGAATCAGCGTCGTTTTTTCCCGCGTGGATAGGCCGGGAATATTCAGAGATGACTGCCTGAGAAATTCTTTTGCGGCGGAAAGGTCGCGTTTCTGCATGGCATCCTGCAACAGGCGTTCCGCTCCCATTGTGCCTTCGCGCACCATAATGCCTGAGCGATAGTTTATTGATAATTCGCTGCGGTCGCCGACGATCCCGTCACGCAAGACGTCGTTAAGAAGATGCAAGAAACTGTTTTCCAGCATGAGACTGAAATTGTAACGCAGTAAAACTTCCAGCGTATCTTCCGGAAACGTTTCACCTAGTTTATCGTGGAGCTCATGGAGCAGTTTGTCTCGAAATGCCTTTTGATCGTCGTTTTCGGGATGAAAAGTATTTTCGGAAATGATGTCGCGCGCTCTGGAAAAAGCCGAGGATAGTAGTTTTATCTTCCGTTCTATCAGGTCGATTTCAAGCTGATAGAGAGCTGGTACGGCGTCCTCTGCCTCGGTGCGTCTGGATTCGGTGGTTTCATCGTCGATGTATACAATATCCTGAAAGGCGCGGATATCATGATCGGCGATCTGTCCGACTTCGTATTTCGGGATACTCTGATAACGAAAACCGATGAGGATAAACGAGATGGCTATTAACGCCGACAGTCCTACAATGGCGTCGCGCCACGAGAGTCCGCTGCGCAAATCCTGCAATAAAGACTGGTACCATCGTCTTTGCGGTCGTTCCCAATGTCTACCAAATCCACCGGAACTCGTCATCGGGGTGTCACCGTTTTGGCGTGCGGGAGCTTGCTCCCGCACGCCAAAAATAAATTACTACGTAATTATTCCAGGTTTTGCACTTACCCTAATTTACGCCTTGAGCTTTTTTACTTCTTCAGTCAGGGCCGGTACGATCTCAAACAGATCGCCGATAATTCCGTAGTCGGCGATGCTAAGAATCGGGGCTTCCGGATCCTTGTTGATCGCGACGATAAATTTGGAAGAAGACATGCCTGCCAGGTGCTGAATCGCGCCACTGATGCCGCAGGCGATATACATGTTCGGCGATACGGTTTTGCCGGTCTGCCCCACCTGGTGGGAGTAAGCGATCCAGCCGGCGTCGACAGCGGCGCGTGAAGCGCCCATCGCTCCGCCCAAAGCGTCGGCAAGCTTTTCAACAATCGGGAAGTTTTCCGGGCCTTTCATGCCACGGCCGCCGGAAACGATGATGCCGGCTTCCGTCAGTTCCTGCTTCTGGCCCGCCGCCGCTTTGACTTCCTTGACCGAAGCACGCACGGCGCCGAGTTCCGGCGTAAACGCAGCCGCTTCGGCGGAACGTCCTGTGTCCGGCGCGCCTAGCGCGAATACGTTGGGCCGGAGTGTTGCCATGGCCGGTTCCATTAAAAGGCGTACTTTTGCGTAGGCCTTTCCGGCATAAATCGGTCGCACACATTCGAGCTGTGTTCCGTCCACGATGTTCAGTTCGATGCAATCCTGTGCCAATCCGACGCCGAGTTTTGCCGCCGCACGCGGAAGAAAATCTCTGCCCATCGAACCGGCCGAACCAAGAATGAACCGCGGCTGTTCCGCTTTTACAACCTGCGCCAGCGTCGCGCTGAACGCTTCGGTCGAATAGCTCTTCAGAAGATCGTGCGTCGCGCTGACGACCTTGTCCGCTCCGTAAGCGGCCAGATTTTCAGAAGCGTCTCCCGCCGCTCCGATGCGCAGCGCCGTTACGGAAACACCAGTTTTATCCGCCAGTTTACGCGCGGCAAACAACGCTTCCAGCGACGGCTTTTTTACCTTGCCGTCTCTTTCCTCAATGAAAACTAAAATTCCCTGAGCCATTTCTCCTCCTAAAAAAAATTCCCTAGATAACCTTCGCTTCCTCATGCAACAGCTTGACCAGTTGCGGAACAGTTTCCGCGGTTTCGCCTTTGAGGATTTTTCCCGGAGGCCGGGACGGAGGCATGGTAATAAGTTCGACCGCGACGCGCGGCTTTAGCTCGTCAGCGGACAGGCCCAGATCGGCGGTCGACTGCACCGTGATCGTCTTTTTCTTGGCGGCCATGATCCCTTTGAGGGATGCGAGGCGGGGAGTGTTCAATCCCTTCTGGGCCGTAAAAACGGCGGGGAGCGCTCCTTCAACCACTTCCTGCGCGCCTTCTATATCACGTTCAGCCCGGAATGTTCCGTCGGTTAAATCCAGCTTTGAAACGACGGAAACCTGCGGCATGTCGAGCTTTTCAGCGACAACCGACGGCACCTGTCCGTTATCCACGCCGATTGCGTGTTTTCCGAAAAGAATCATATCCGGCGTAAGAGTGCTGCAGACTTTGGCCAGCACCGTGCCGATTACGAATGAATCCGCGTTTTCAAGGGCCGGGTCGTTGACAAGCACTGCTGAATCTGCGCCCATCGCCAGACAGGTGCGAAGTCCCTGTGTCGCGGCTTCAGCGCCGGCGCCTACCACAACGACCTCGCCGCCGAGTTTTTCCTTGATCTTCAGAGCTTCTTCCACGGCAAATTCATCGTATGGATTCACCACAAAAGCGACTCCGGTCAGATCGACGGCCTTCCCGTCACCGGCGATTTTCATTTTAATCGCGGTGTCCGGAACATACTTGACGCAAACAACTATCTTCATGAGACGTCTCCGTTATTTTATTTATTGTTATTTATGCGAATCCACATAATCGACGGCGTCCTTCACCGACTTGATGTTCTCGGCCGCTTCATCCGGAATCTCAATGCCGAAGGCCTCCTCGAAAGCCATCACCAGTTCGATCGTATCAAGAGAATCCGCGCCGAGATCATCGATAAACGACGCGTCGCTGGTCACCTCGGACTCATTGACGCCCAATTGCTCAACGATGATAGATTTTACTTTTCCTTCCGTTGATGATGCCATCACCATTCCCCCCATCGTATATCCGCGGAACCATGCCGCAGTTAAATGAAGTGCTGATTTATGGAGTGCGGGAACTTGCTCCCGCTTTCATAGCGGCGGTTTGCCGCCGCACTCCATAAAGCAAATAAATCAGCGTCTCCTTAAAATCAATTATTGTAATGTCGCTTTCAAAAAGAAGCAAGGGCGACAACCTTATACTTCATGCCGACATGGAATTGTCATCGTCGACATCCCACACATCCGCGCCGATCCGGGCCAGTTCGACGGCCATATCAGCGGCGACATGATTTTCCGCGAAATCTTTCGCCACCCTGATGGCGTTCTTTATTGCGTTGCCGTTTGACCGGCCGTGACAGATTATGGAAGCGCCGCGCAGTCCCAGGAGGGGCGCGCCGCCATACTCTGAATAATCCAGTCGTTTTTTGAGCCGCCGGAATGCCTGTCGGCTGAGCGCGGCTCCCAGTCGGGCCTTCATGTTTTTGGTGAGTTCTTCCTTCATGAGACTCAGCATAGCCTCGATAAGTCCTTCGCTGGTCTTGAGCGCGACATTGCCGGTAAATCCGTCGCAAACTATTACGTCGGCCCGGCCGTTATAAATATCCCGACCCTCAACGTTGCCGATAAAATTCAGGTGAGCATGCTTGAGTATCTGGTGAACTTCCTTTACCAGATCATTTCCCTTGGATTCCTCTTCGCCGACGGACAGTAGCCCAACTCGCGGCGAAGCGATTCCGACGATTTTTTGACTGAATAGATGCCCCATGACGGCGAACTGCACCAGGTGATGCGGCTTGCAGGCGACATTGGCTCCCACGTCAAGCATTACCGAATATCCAGTCAGGGTCGGCAGTACCGTTGCCAGTGCAGGACGATCAACGCCCCGAACCATACCGAAAACCATCTTGGATGTCGCCATGACCGCGCCGGTATTCCCTGCGCTGACAAGTCCCACGGCTTCGCCGTTTCGCACGAGATCGGCGGCTACGCGAATGGAAGAATTCTTTTTTTTCCTGAGAGCGGCGGTAGGCGGTTCGTCCATGGCGACCACTTCGTCGGCGTTTCTGATCTCGACAGGCATTGAGCTTCCGCCGGCTTTGTCCAACAGCGGCCGAAGAACAGGCTCCCTGCCGACGAGAACGATCCTTATGTTCAAGGTTTTTGCGGCCGCGACAATGCCTTCAATCTCTCCGGCGGGAGCGTTGTCGCTCCCCATGCCGTCCACTGCGATAGTTATCAAGGCTAGTATTCTTCCTCGCCTTCCATTACCTGTTTTCCCTTGTAGTAGCCGCATTTGGCACAGGCCTGGTGCGGCGGCTTGGGATTCTGGCAATTCGGGCAGATTCCGGGCGTTACGGTCGGCAGAAAATCATGCGCGCGGCGTTTGCCGCGGCGCGACTTTGAATGTCTTCGTTTAGGATTCGGCATTATACTTCTCCATCATTATCTGTTTTTCTTAAACTCCAGTAAAACAGCCAGTCTTGCGTCCGGCTCTTCCTTACAAAGGCACGTCGCTTCATTAAGATCGGCTCCACATTTATAGCAAAGCCCTTTACAATCGTCCCGGCAAACATACTGCATCGGCATGGCCAGCTCAATCCGCTCAAGTGCCAGTGCGTTTACATCAAACCTGACGCCGTCGTAATATCCGATGTCCATGTCTTCGTATTTAAGTTCGACCTCAGCCGTTTCGCTCCATTCAGGCTGCGGCGAATATGAAAGATCGAAATCGTCCGCAAGCGGCCAGGCAAATTCCTTCGTGCAACGTGAACAACGGAAACGGAGGGAGGTTTTTAACGTTCCTGCGACACGGAGTTCCTTCCCGGAAGAAAACAGAGTAAAGTCAACGTCAACCGGAGTTTCGAGCCGGGCGTCATCGTGTGAAAACCGTATTTCTTTTGTTGGAAACCGATGTCTGACAAGAAGCGGCTTTCCCTCCAGATCCTCTATGTCGATGAACATAAACCAGACTCCTGCCCAACTCAGCGGACAAAACTACTAATTATATTGGTGGTAATATTTTTGTCAAGGCAACCGCTTAAGGAAACGCTGATTTATGGAGTGCGTGAGCCTGCTCCCGCTTTCATGGCGGTGGCATGCCACCGCCATGAAAGCGGGAGCAGGCGGTTACGACAGCCACATCTCGTTGCATGCCTCTGTAACGTGCGATGTAAACTGGCCGACACGGTAGCTATCTCCCGCGCTTAACGCGGCGGCAAACCGCTGCGCGCCTTAAAACGAATTAATCCGCGTTTCCTGAAAATTCCTCCGTGTTGGGCGCGGCCGCGACCGAACCATCATTCTGTAGTTTTTCGATCTCATCCAGAAGACGCTGATTGTATGTGCCGAAAGCGGCACTTCCTTCACTTGCTTCGCGCAGAGCCCTGATCGCCTCGTCTTTTTTACCGGCGGCGACCAGGACGCCGGCAAGCTGCAAGCCAAGGTCTTCTTTGGGAATGTCGCATTTGACGTCTTTGATCATGCCGCGCAGTAAATCCTCTGCCTCTTTGACGTTTCCTGAATCCGCGTGGTAATCGGCCAGCGCCTTTTTAGCCAGAAATCCGACCGTGCGGCTGCCTGAACCAAAGGCGACCGATTCCAGATTATTTTTCGCATCTTCTTTTTTTCCAAGCTGCAGTTGCGTGAGGCCAAGATAATACCGGGCGGTTCTTCCCGCTTCGCCCGCTCCGAAACTGTCGATCGCTGTGGAAAATTCTCTGGCCGCAGCCTGATATTTGGTTTCATCGCTTATAAAAAGCGGTGTCTCGCCTTTTGCGAAAGGATCGTCTTCGGCGTCCGGCGAAACGGATCCGTTGAAAAACACCATGCCCCTGCCGAGAATCGCTCCGGCGGCTTGAGCGCGGCCGTCCAGGTAGCGTGACCATGCCCAGAAGGCGAGCGCAAGTGCGACAATTACGAATATTGCAATGCCTATTTTCTTGCTGTTTTCCTGGAGAAATCCGGCCAGCCGGACGATATTTTGACGAACGGGATCGTCCGAAAGAATTTCCTTGCGAGTCAGTTTTGTAGTTCCCACGACGCCTTCCTTGATTTAGGGCACATCTATAATTACGAACAGCCGTATCCAGCCACCCTTATTTTGACAATCAAAAATTATATCGCATATATGTGGCTAATTCAATTACGTACTAATACTTTAATAGTTCATTCCGTTTGCGAGTATAAATCTAAAAAATATACTTTTTCAGAATCGACTGGTTTTATATTATTTCGCGGGTATAAACACCTGTTCGCGAATATATGTAAACAGCATTTTTGAAAAGAGGCACGTTCATGGATAATCGCAGATTTCCCGGCAAATCATCAATCATAAAACTGAGCGCCATTATATTACCGGTGGCATTGATAGCGTTGCTGGTAACCGGCCTTACGACATCGGCAATGGTTAGTCTTGAACCAGTTACTAATGAAATCAGTTTAGAGTTGCTTGGACAAAGTGAACATGCCGGGCAGTCGGTATATGTGATACAGGACACGGGCAACGGTTTCCGGCGCGGCGAGAAACTGACGTGGACGGATTCGGAAACGCTTTGCCGGATTTCAGTAAACGGCCAGGTAATGAATCCCTGGGTGACGCTTGCGGGCGAAACAGGCGTTATTCAGTCCGTATATCAGGACGGGACAAACATTTATGGCAGCGATCTGATTGTTTCAACAACATCAGGCAATATCTGGCGGATAGACGGCGCGGGAAACACGCGGCTTGTCACAACGATATCCGGATATCCGCAGGGGATAGCCACGATTCCGGAAAATCCCGCAAAGTACGGTGATTGGTCGGGAAAGATACTCGTCGGCGGCATTAACGGCGTACATTTCACAGGCGGCAACGGGCTGGACGGTTTTACTTTTCTTGGAATCACCCCGGTTGATCTTGCGGTTATAACAGCGGGCGAGGACTTTTACGGCATTGCGTCAGCAGACGGCGGTTTGTGGCACGCGCATGCCGAGGCTTTTAGCGGAATGATCGGCGATCTGCTGGTTGCCGAGCAATATACCGGCGTTTTGTGGCGAATTTACCGTGACGGCGGCGGATATGCTAAAACGGCAATCGCGCAAGGTTCGGACTGGCGGCGCATCATGTTCTTCCCTGCGGAAGAAACAAGCGACCGCGCCGTCGTCCGTCGCGGCACAATGCTGACAAACGCCCGTATTGAAGGCTCATTGTGGCAATTGACTGGAGAAACGACGCAAATCAGTAACGGAACAATAACATCCGACCTGCTGCTGCCCGGAACGCCGCAGTTGCAGATCAACAAAACGCGATTATTTCAGGAACAATAATAACGGGAAAAGGAAGTCCTCAGCCGTCGGGGTACGGCGTTGGGCTAAACAGCGGTACAAGCCTGCGCAATCTCATAACACGCGCAGATGCGATAACGCTTACACCTGTGACGGCTCCGCCCAAACCTTCAGGCAATCGCAATGTAAGTATTTCAAACAGAGGTCAAAGTATCGGCGATCCGTCGACGATGAAGGATCTGACCGTAAGCGGCAATCCCGGAACGATAGCGGTTCCGCCCGGCACTTATGGCGCGTTTTCATTCAGCGGCACTGGAATCATAGTTTTTGGAAACACCGGAGATATTGAACCGGCGATTTATAGCCTGCAATCTTTATCAATGTCGGGCCAGACGCGCATAGAAATAGCGGGCCCGGTGGTTTTGACCATAGGCGGCAATATTGGTTTATACGGCAGCGCGATACTTGGTTCCGCAGGCGAACCCGAACTTTTGCAAATCCGGACAACCGGAAACAACGTTCAATTGTCGGAAAACGCGGCGATATACGGAAGGCTATACGCGCCGTCCGCACAGGTAATTATAAGCGGAAACGGATTGCTTGACGGAATGCTTGTCAGTGATCGTCTGAATATAAGCGGCGGAGTAATCCGCATATCGGGTTTGACCCGATGGTTACGGAAATCGACCTGAATGATACGAGCGGTATTCAGGTGGCGCAAAGCAGTGTTGAGAGCGATAAAGACGGGGAGCGTCAGGCGACGATGCTATTTATGCCCGGGACGACGGCAAAAATAAAGCTGTCTGATGGTACTGAACAGGCGTTGGCGACGCTGAATGTACGAGCGACGGAATATACGGTAGGCCCGTACGGTCCGAAGATGATGCCGGAGGTGCTGCCGCCGCAATCGGGATATACCTACGCGGCGGAATTCAGCGTGGATGAAGCGCTATTGGCGGGAGCGATGCGCGTTGAGTTCAGCCGGCCGGTGGTTACGTATGTTGATAACTTCCTTGATTTTGTGATTGGAACACCGGTGCCGGTTGGATTCTACGACCGTCAGCGCGGTGTCTGGGTGGCGGAAGATAGCGGGAAGGTAATAAAAATCATATCCATAACGAATGGAATGGCGAATGTGGATACGACCGGCGATGGTGTTGCCGACAACGGAGGAATAACGGAGGCGGAGCGTCGGGAGATGGCAGAGCTGTATGCCGCTGGAAAAAGCCTGTGGCGAGTGGAAATAAGTCATTTCACTCCATACGATTTTAACTGGCCCCTTGATACAAGTTCCGAGCTTGAATCAGACGCGGACTACCCTGATGTAGAGGAACCCGATACGAACGAGCCTTTTGATGACGATAAGGATACAAATTGTTCCGGATCGATAATAGGCTGCTACAACCAGACCTTGGGTGAAATTGTCGGAATAACGGGAACACCGTTTACCCTGAACTACCACAGTAATCTGATGGCTGGACGTCTGGCGGAAAGCAAAGTAGTGATACCGGTCATTGGAGACAATATCCCTGCCAATCTGAAAAGTATCCGTGTTACGGCTTCAGTAGCCGGCAGGCTTTTTGAATGGGACCTGGAACCTGACGCAAATCAGCAAATAAGTTTTGGATGGGATGGCGTTGATGCTTATGGACGAACGTTGTCTGGGCGACAACTGATAACTATCAATATTGATTACATTTATGATGCATTATATACACGGACATCCCGATTTGGCGCTTTTGACAGTGATGAAATATTATTAGTGTCGGATACAATCCGCACATCCCTTACCCGTTCCAGAAAATATACAAAACCGATCAGGTCACCTGAAGAATCATTATCCAGCAACGCGCAAAAGCTTGGCGGGTGGACGCTGGATGTTCATCACGCATATGATCCTGGAACAAAAGTTTTATACAAAGGAGATGGGGAAACAGTCTTTTCGGAAGCTCTTCCTTATGTAATACAGCCGGTACTTTCATACGACACAATGCAAATGGAAGCCGGAGTGACGAAACCGGATTTTCTTAACATGTTCGGATCAACAATAGCTGCGGACGGAAGCCTTTATATCGGGGACTGGCACGGATACGTCTGGCGCATGGGCAGCGACGGAGTGCTGCGCGTTATTGCGGGAAGCGGTGAGTGGTGTGAGTTGGACGAATATTGCGGTGACGATGGCCCTGCCACGCAAATGAAACTGACATTCCCCATGAATATTCTGATGGGAACCGATGGAATATATTTCATTAATGAACGATGGGATAGGGAAGACGCGCTGATTCGTATAGATAAAAACGGTATCGCTCATCACATAGCGAACTTAGGCGATGACTGCGATTATTCCGTTTCTGAATGCGGTGACGGCGGCCCGGCAAAACTGGCGCAGTTTAATTACGCGGAATACTTCGCGTTAGGGTCTGAGGGCAATACATATATACCGGATTCTTGGAACTCAAGAGTGCGCCGTATCGGCACGGACGGACTGGTTTCAACAATAGCTGGAAATGGAGATTATGGACGCGGCGGCGACGGCGGCCCGGCAACGCAGGCGGCGCTTGGATATATCGAGGCGATAGCGGTCGCGCCTGATGGGAGTGTTTATATTGTAGATTGGTTGTCAGATTTCCAGGGTGGCACCCACGCTATACGACGAGTAACAAATAGCGGGCGAATGCAAACGGTGCGTGTAATACCGGGTTGCGTTCTGCCTTTTTGTGAAAAAGACGCCGGCCCGTTGGATCGGGTGGAATTCTATGAAATAGAGCAGCTTTTTGTGAATGATGACGGGAGCTTCGTAGTACGGGCAGATGAAAAAATACGTAAAATAATGCCTGACGGTTATGTACACGCCGTGGCTTTTGGCGGAACAGAAGATGGAGATGTAGAAAACCTTCCCGCGACACAATCGAATGAAAGGCTGCGTCATATAGCGAAAAGCCCGGATGGAGCTTATTATGCCGTAACAGGTTACTTTGAAAGTATCCGCAAGGTGAGCACCCCGTTTCGCGGAGTAGGGCTGGATGAAATAACGATTCCCTCCGGCGGCGAGTTGTATGTATTTGATCCTGCCGGGCGTCATCTTCGGACATTAAATGCCCTGACACGAGCCATGGTTTATGAGTTCGGCTACACTGCGGACGGAGTACTTTCAACTATAAGGGACGGTGACGGAAACGTAACTGTGATAGAACGAACGGCTGAAGGAACGCCGTTGGCGGTTATCAGCCCATATGGACAGAGAACGACGCTTGGAATAAACGTCGATGGATATATCAGCTCTATTGCCGATCCTGAAAACCGCGCCTATACGATAACGTACCATCCGGGCGGGTTGCTTGCGACATTTGCCGATCCAAACGGCAATGAAAGCATCATGACGTATGACGAACTAGGACGGTTGATAAAGGACGAAGACGCGGCGGGCGGATATATGCAACTGACTAAGACCGACGATGGAGAAGGAACAGTAGTAGCAACCATTGAAACGGCAATGGGCAGAAAGACTGTTACGAGCGTCAGCGACAGATACCAGAACGCTTCGGTTACTAAAGTCACCGCGCCTGACGGAACGGTAATAACAACGGAATACCGAAATGACGAAACAACGATAACGAGGCACGCCGACGGCACGGAAACCACGGTAACAAACGGGCCGGATATCCGTTACGGGATGCTGTCGCCGATACCGACCCGAACGGAAATAAAACTGCCGAGCGGCAGGACGTCAACAAAGACAGTGAAGCAGGAAATCCAGTACTCGACGGCTTTTGCAGACCCGTCAAGCATTCAAAGTCTAACGTACAGAATTACAGAAAACTTGCGAACATCGACATCCGTATTTGACTTCGG
>Ga0082212_10000771_pt1 | contig 46703 bp, 30 predicted proteins | sample TergutNt197P3_FD_71548 | JGI IMG/M metagenome (GOLD analysis project Ga0082212, IMG submission 71548) | Neocapritermes taracua P3 segment gut microbial communities from Petit-Saut dam, French Guiana - Nt197 P3 | ecosystem: Host-associated > Arthropoda: Insects > Digestive system > Gut ... | reverse complement strand
GTAAAGCTGTGTAAGGATGACGATTTGGCGAAACGCATTGCTGTAATGGCAAAAGCTGCTTTATCCGCTGTTGACGCGGAAACAGTTGCGGATGAAGTGTTCAGAAACCTCAATTCCATACAAGTCGAAGACCTATGGGACAATTCCGGGAAAACCCGATGGGGATATCAGGAACCGACAGAGGTTGCTTTTGAGATGATCGAGGATGAAATCAACTGGTTTGTCCGTAAAATGGAACTATATCAAAGCCTTGACATGAAAAAGGAAGAAAAAGAATACTGCAAAGGGATAATCATTGGGCTTCTGAGATATGGCGAGGATGGAAACAATGAGTTTCGCGATTGGGCGCCTGATGACCCTTTTACAATAGCTGAGAACATAATTTATGATTGGAAGAAAGATCATTCAGAAGATGAGATTAATGAGATTCAAGCAGTTTATAACAGCTTTTTCTCAAATGAAGACGAGTGATTGAGCGTGAGAATTGCTATACCATGCTGTATCAGGCGCGACAGCCGTCGCAAGCGTAATCACGGTGGATTATTCCGCTGGTTTTCTCCAGTTCGGGTCGTATTTATATATCCTGGGGATGCGCGCGTCGAGAAAACGGGACCAGGCTTCGGGGTCGACATAAGGGATGTAGTCCATGCGGTCCGCGGGGACGCGGCTGAGCATGTCGCCCAGAGGCATGTGGCTTGGCAGTTCGACGTCCACGTGCAGCGACCGTACTTTTTCGTAGCCTTCTTCCATAAACTGCTTTTTCAGAACATCCATGGTCAAACCGTGTTTAGCCATGTATTCCTCGTTGACTGAGATCGGGCCGGGGCCTCCGTGCATCGCCGCCGTCAGTGGCTCGCCATTGTCGTCCGGGCTGGTGACGAAAAATGAAGTATTTCCCGGGGTATGGGCCGGGGTCCAATAGGTTTGAATAGTCACGGAGCCGAACTTCATGGGTTTGGAATCGTCATAAAAACGGGTCGCGATATACGACGGGCTGACATTAGAGGAAGCCGGGTCCGCTTTGTCGGTGAATGTTTTGAACTCAGCATCCTTTTCGGAAAGCCAGATTTCAGCGCCGGTATACTGATGGATTGCTTCCGCGCCGCCGTCATGGTCGTGATGGCAATGGCTCAGCATGATATGCTTCAGATCGCGGGGATCGAAGCCAAGGGTACGTATCCCTTCCAGCGTCAGATAGACATTACCGAACATGACCGAATCCAAAAGGATCAGGCCTTCTTCTGTGTCGACAAGATAGGCGGATACATAGGAATTGCCGACAAAGTACACTTTCGGCGCTACCCGGAAGGGCTGTACCGCGACTTTCCATGGCGCTGTGGACGTGAACCGGGCCCCTTCGATGAATTGATTAGTGACTTCCTGTCCCTTAACCATAACGGAGACCTCCTCAAATGTTTTCGTATACCGACAGCTTATCACGGTTTATGTTGCCGCGTCCAGATGTTAATACCCGCGATTTTATTATCAGGATTGCGAGTTTGATCGCCCGTCATGTAAATATCCGCTTGCGTATGGTATAATATCTCTGCTTAGCGAGATGGAATCGAGCTTAGCAGAATAGATACCATACCCTTAACGAACGCAAGCTGTAAGCGCAGCGTGAGTTTAGTCGTATGGTATAATCAGTTTTGTTGTTGAGACGCGGAGAAACGACCGAGGACGGACAGATACGAGAGGGCGGGAAAATGAAGAACTGCAAAATAAATGAAGCCTGCGGTGTTTTCGGCGTCAGCCTTACCGAGAACGAAGGCGCGGGGCTTACATATAACGCATTATTGGCTCTGCAGCATCGCGGACAGGAGAGCGCGGGCATAGCGGTACTGGTTGGCCGTTCGATTCGCTGTTTTAAAGATAAGGGTCTGGTAAGCGAGGTCTTTACTAGCGCAACCCTCGGGGGAATACCTGACTCAGCGATGGCGATGGGCCATGTGCAGTATTCCACTATAGGGGAAGTCAACAGGGAAAACGCCCAACCTATCGTGGTCGAGTACCTGCGGGGAAGGATATCGGTCGCCCATAATGGCCAGTTATTGAACGGAGCAGAAATCAAAGCCGAACTTGAGAAGAGAGGCTGCGATTTCATCGCGAATACGGATGCGGAAATCATCGCGAACCTGATCGCTATCGAGGCGCTAGAATCCGCGGATATCGAGGAAGCGGCGGCGAAGGCGGCGCAGCGGTTGCGCGGGGCGTTTTCTCTGGTCATCCTTTCCAGTCAGGGCAAACTCATCGCCCTGCGGGACGGATGGGGATTCAGGCCGCTGTGCGTAGGAAAAGGGCCGCTGGGCCTGGCGGTCGCGTCAGAAAGCTGCGCCCTGGATAGCACCGGCTTTGATATGCTCAGGGACGTCAAACCCGGCGAGATGTTGGTTATCGATACCAGCCAGAATATGATCGGCAGACAGATCCTCCGGGAGGAACGGCAGGGGTTGTGTGTATTTGAGTATGTATATTTCGCGCGGCCCGACTCCGTCATCGACGAAATGAGCGTATATCAGGCCCGCTTCAGGGCGGGGCAGGTTCTGGCCCGGGAGTATCCTGTGGACGCGGACATGGTCTGCGGCATACCGGACAGTGGTCTTGAAGCGTCTCAAGGCTACAGCGCGGGCAGCGGCATACCCCTGGTCAGCGGATTCCTGAAAAACCGTTATATCGGAAGGAGCTTTATCTATCCGTCCCAAAAGCAGAGAGAAGCGGCGGTACGGGTCAAGCTGAACCCCCTTAAAGCTAATGTTCAAGGGAAAAAGATCGTCGCGGTCGACGACTCCATCGTACGCGGGACCACTCTCGCTAAAACGATATTAAGTTTAAAAGACGCCGGCGCCGCTGAAGTGCATCTGCGGATAGCTTCACCCCCCTATCGGTTTAACTGCTATTTTGGTACGGATGTGGACGATGAGAAGAATCTCATTGCCAACAGGCTAAGCCGGGAAGAACTGTGCAGGCAGATCGGCGCGGACAGTTTGGAGTATATCAGTCTAAACGGACTCAGCGAGGCTTGCGGAGAATGTTCGCTGCCGTTCTGTACGGGTTGCTTCAGCGGGGACTACCCTCTGGCTGTGCCGACGGGAAACAATGGCGGCAAGAGAGTATGACGAGGCAATAGCGGCAAGCGATAACGACAAAGGAAGTCGCAACGACGGCGGTGCGTGACAAAAGGATACAGCGACAGAGCGAACGGCGGCGGCAGGCGAAAGCGGCTGAGCATAACGGTTATGGCTTGCGAAAATGACAGTGGGCGGAGCTCAGCGGGAGGGCGGAACGATGAGAGATTGGGAGAAAGAAAAACAGGACCGTATTGCGTTTATCCGTACGATCCTCAATGAATCGGGGGCGGACGGCGTTGTATTTGGCAACAGCGGCGGCAAGGACTGCGCCCTGACCGGTATACTCTGCCGGATGGCCTGTGATAATGTGCTGGGCGTAATCATGCCTTGCGGCAGCAAGCAGAACTACGGCAGCGATAAGGATGACGCCCTGGCGGTGGCAGCGCAATATGATATCGCCACAGTTACCGTCGACCTGACGGAAACGAGGGACGCGCTGCTTGAAGCGACCGGGAAAGCCGGCGGGCTGAACGCGATGGCGATCAACAATATGGCGCCCCGGCTGAGGATGAACGCCTTATATGCCCTGGCGCAAAGCAGAAGGAGCCTGGTGGCCGGAACCGGAAACCGCAGCGAGCGGTATATGGGGTACTTCACCAAATGGGGCGACGGCGCGTATGACTTTAACCCCATCGGCGATTTGACGGCAAGCGAGGTTTTTGAATTTCTCCGCTACCTGGGAGCGCCGGCCCGCGTCATCGAAAAAGCGCCTTCCGCCGGCTTATACGACGGGCAGACGGACGAGAAAGAAATGGGCGTAACCTATGATGCGATCGACCGGTATCTGACGGAAGGAAAAGGGGAAGAGGCGGATATCGCGGTTATCGAACGTTATCATTCGACGAGTATGCATAAAAGAGAAAAAACCCCGATATACGGACTAATTATTGACAATGCTGAGATAAATAGTTAGACTGAGGTTACGCGACATCCCATCAGGAATGGACATAAATAATAGAAATAGGGGGAAATAAGATGTCTTTACGTAAAATACTTGCTGTAGTGATGACGGTGAGCCTGGCGGTCAGCATATTGGCGGGCTGCGGCGGCTCCGGCGCCGGGCAGAGCGCGGGAACGGCAGCCGGCGGCGGGGATAAGATACTGATTGGTATTAACTTTGAGCTGTCAGGCGGATTAGCCGGTTACGGCCAGACTAAGCTCAACGGCGCTAAACTAGCACAGGAAGAAATCAATGCCGCGGGCGGCGTTTTAGGCAAACAAATCGAGCTTAAGGAATACGACAATAAGGGCGACAACGCCGAAGCTGTCACGATCAGCACCCGCCTGATGAGCGAGGACAAAGTCGTCGCCATGATGGGTCCCGTCACCAGCGGCCGGGTCATGGCTTCCATCGACGTCGCTAAGCAGTTCCAGGTACCGATGGTCACCGGCACGGGCACGTCTCCCGGCATCACGGTCAATGCCGACGGCTCGATCAACGATTTCGTTTACCGGATCTGTTTCATCGACCCATATCAGGGCACCCTTGCCGCCAACTACGCTACCGAGACCCTGAAGCTCACCACGGCGGCGACTCTGGTCAATTATTCAGACGATTATAGTATCTTGATGGCGGACGCTTTCAGGGAAACTTTTGTGAAAAACGGCGGCAGGATCGTGGATGAAAGCACGTTTATGGAAGGCGACCTTGATTTCAAGGCGGCTCTGACTAAAATTAATTCCTCCGGCGCGGAAATGATTTTTGTGCCGAACTATTATGAACCTGACGCCCTGATCGCGAAGCAAGCTCAGGAGATCGGTTATGACGGATATCTCATCGGCGGAGACGGATGGGACAACCTGGATCACATGGTCGGTACTGCGGGGGCTTCCGCCTTGCAGAAATCTTACTTTATCAACCATTATTTCCCCGGCGACACTATGGAGAAGAATCAGAATTTCGTTAAAAAGTATTCCGAGCGGTTTGACGACGCCCCGCCTTCCTTCGCGGCTTTGGGTTATGACCTGATGTACTTCGTCGCGGACGCCATCGAGCGAAGCGGCAGCACAAATCCGGTGGAGATCAACAAAGCTATCGCCGCCACGACCAATTTTGAGGGCATCACCGGGACCTTCGCCATGGGCGCCAATCACGACCCGGTAAAGAGCGCGATGGTAATCGGCTACGACGCCGGCGGTAATTATATCCTGGTGGACAAAGTTCAATAAATACGTAGGGAAAGCGAAAGAGGGCGGGGAGGTCCCGCCCTTTTCTGGTTTCCGGTAGCCCGTAAAGGACACAGCCGTTATGGATCAATTCTATGTTTTCCTTCAGCAATTAATCAACGGGATATCGCTGGGCAGCATCTACGCGCTGATCGCGCTGGGATATACCATGGTTTACGGCATAATTAAGCTGATTAATTTCGCTCATGGGGATATCTATATGATGGGCGCTTTTGCAGCGTATTTTTCCGTCGCCTGGTTCCGTTTAAATTTTATCGGCGCTCTATTGGTTTCCATGGCGGTTTGTACGATTCTCGGCGTCCTCATCGAACGCGTAGCTTATAAGCCTCTGCGCGGCGCCACCAGGATCGCCGCCCTTATCACCGCTATCGGTATTTCCTTTCTTTTGGAATATGTCATGGTATATCGGGTCGGCGCTCATTCCAGGGCGTTTCCCGATATTCTGCCTACCGCCCGTTACGCGTTCTTTGATGGAAAGGTCTTCATCACCAGCAAAGAACTCATGATCTATGGGATTACCCTGCTGTTGGTGGTCGCGCTGCAATTCATCGTTCGCCGGACAAAGACGGGCAAAGCCATGCGGGCAGTGGCTTTCGACCGGGAAGCGGCAATGCTTATGGGGATTGATATCGATACGACCATATCCGTAACTTTTGCTCTTGGCTCCGCTTTAGCCGGGGCTGCCGGCGTACTTGTGGGCGTATATTATGGTGCGATCAATCCCCTTATGGGCATGGTTCCCGGGCTAAAAGCCTTCGTCGCCGCCGTGCTTGGAGGGATAGGCATAATCCCCGGCGCCGCGCTGGGCGGCATGCTGATGGGCCTGATCGAAACCTTTGTGATCGCTTACGGACAATCCACTTACCGGGACGCGGTAGCGTTCGCCCTTCTGATCCTCATCCTGTTAATCAAACCGACGGGTATACTTGGCGGCAATAACCGGGAAAAAATCTAGTGCGCTTATCATTTGTTTATAATCCGGAGCTTATCAAATGAAACGTTTATTTTCCAGAAATAATCTAATCATTCTCGCGGCGATTGCCTTGCTCTATATCGTCGTACAGATTTTGCTCGTCAGGGGAGTGCTGAGGACTTTCCATGAGGTCAATCTGATTACAATCTGCATCAATATCATCATGGCCGTCAGCCTGAATCTGATCACCGGGTTTACCGGGCAATTTTCCTTGGGGCACGCGGGGTTTATGGCGGTGGGGGCATACTGGTCGGCGGTAATGACGGTGAAATGGGGCTTCTTCTTTCCCGTCTCCATCCTTTGCGGATCGTTGCTGGCCGCGGTCTTAGGCGTCCTCATCGGGCTGCCTACCCTCCGCCTCAAAGGGGATTATCTGGCGATAGCTACATTAGGCTTCAGCGAAGTGATCCGGGTAATCCTGCTGAATACCCGTTCAGTGGGGGGGGCGGCGGGTTTGTTTGGCATCCCCCGGCTGATTGGCTGGACCCTGGGCTTTTTCGCCGCAGTCGTCGCCGTGGTCGTCATACGGAATCTGCTTTGGTCTTCTTACGGCAGGGCCTGTATCTCTGTCCGCGAGGATGAGGTGGCCGCCGAGCTGATGGGGATAGACATCGCGAATTATAAAGTACTGGCTTTTTCCGTCGGCGCTTTTTTCGCCGGCCTCGGCGGCGGTATATACGCCCACTACTTCTATGGCTTACAGCCCACGACCTTTAGCTTCATGAAATCCATCGAATATCTGGTTATGGTCGTGCTCGGCGGCATGGGCAGCATCACCGGTTCCATACTCGCGGCGGTGGTGCTGACCGTGATTAACGTATTGCTCCAGCGATTCAGCGAGATCCGTATGATATTGTACGCGCTACTTTTAATCATGATTATGATCTTCCGGCCCCAGGGATTGATGGGCAGCAGGGAAGCCGGTCCGGAATTCTTCCGGAAATGGGGAAGGAGGTCCGGGCATGGCTCTGCTTGAGATCAACCATGTATCAAAAGTGTTCGGCGGCCTTTCCGCGGTGACTAATGTCCGGATGAAGATCGAACGGGACGAGCTCGTCGGGCTGATCGGGCCGAACGGCGCGGGAAAAACGACGATATTTAACCTGCTGACCGGCGTATATCCGGCTACCGAAGGCGAAATCCTGTTTGACGGCAAGAATCTGGCCGGACGGAAAGCCTCCGCCATCAACCGGCTCGGGTTGGCAAGGACGTTTCAGAACATTCGGCTGTTCGGGAATCTCACTGTGCTGGATAACGTCAGGATAGCGTATCACAGCCATGTGGGATATAATCTGCCTTCGGCGATATTGCGGGCCGGCAGCTTCTACGCTGAAGAAGACGAGATGGAGGAAAAAGCCGTCGATCTGCTGAAGATTTTCCATCTGGACGGTAGAAAACTCGAATTGGCTAACAGCCTGCCCTACGGCGAGCAGCGCCGGCTGGAAATCGTCCGGGCTCTGGCTACGCAGCCGAAATTTCTGCTGCTGGATGAACCGGCGGCGGGGATGAACCCCCAGGAAACAGCCGAGCTCATGCAGCTGATACAGGAAATACGGGAGAGGTTCAATCTAACCATCCTCCTGATCGAGCATGATATGAGCCTGGTTATGGGTTGCTGTCAGCGCATCTATGTGCTGGAATACGGACGCGTCATCGCCCACGGCGGCCCGGATGAGATCAAAAACAATCCGAAGGTCATCGAGGCGTATCTGGGCGAGGAGGTGTCCTGACATGCTTGAAATCAAGGAGCTCCATGTCTTTTACGGCGCCATACACGCCATCAAGGGGATATCTTTAAATGTGCCTGAAGGTTCCATCGTCACGCTGATCGGCGCCAACGGAGCCGGCAAGAGCACCATATTAAAAACTATCTCCGGTATACTTAGACCTAAGGAAGGGGATATCATCTATCACGGCGAATCGATCAGCCGGGCGAGTTCAAGGCAGATTGTAGAAAAAGGATTGATTCATGTCCCGGAGGGCCGGCGTATCTTCGCGGATATGAGCGTAAAAGAAAACCTGGAGATGGGCGGATTCCTTCAAAGGGATAAAAGCTGGCTGTCGGCGACTGAAGCAAGGGTCTTCGAAAAATTCCCCCGCCTGAAGGAGCGTATCGGCCAGTTAGCCGGGACACTGAGCGGCGGCGAGCAGCAAATGCTGGCGATCGGCAGGGGAATGATGGCGAATCCGAAAATGTTACTGCTGGACGAGCCTTCCATGGGGCTGGCGCCTTTGCTGGTTAAAGAGATATTTTCAATCATCGCGTCGCTGAACCAGGCGGGCATCACCATACTTCTGGTAGAACAAAACGCCCACATGGCCTTGTCCGTCGCGAACTACGCTTATGTACTGGAAACGGGCAAGATCACTTTGGAAGGCCCTGCCGACGAATTGGCAACCAGCGAGGAAGTGAAAAAAGCCTATCTGGGCGGTTGAGCAAACCATTGCGCCGGTAATGGCGCGTGACCGAAAGGGTTGAGGAAACGGCAGTCCTGCGGACTCCAATCCGCTATCCGTAACGCGCAGGGGCGCGGATGTCTGCCGTAAGCAAAAAAGACAAGTGAGGGGGGTTTATTATGCGGGTAAGCGAGAGAATGACGCCAAGTCCGGTAACCACTACCACAAGCACGCCGGTCTCGGAAGCCATCGAACTCCTGGAGGAAAACGGTTTCCGGCGGCTGCCCGTATTGGACGAAAGCGGGAAGCTGATTGGGATGATCACCGACAAAGAACTGCAGAAGGCAATGCCTTCTCAGGCGACCAGCCTGAGCGTCCATGAACTCAATTACATTCTGATGAAGACAAAGGTCGGCGATATCCTGCCAAAAAGAAAACTGGTCGCCATAGACGCGGACGAACTCCTCGAAGAAGCGGCGGTGCTGCTGAGAAATCATAAAATCGGCGCAGTCCCTGTGATGAAAAGCGGCCAATTGGTGGGGATTATCACGGAAACAACGATATTTGACGCGTTTATCGAGATCATGGGATTAAAAGAACCCGGCTATCGCCTGGAGGCGTACATCAAAGGAAACCCACCGGGCATATTGGGACGTATAGCCACCATCATCGGAAATAACGGAGGCAACATATCCCACGTATCCGCCGACGTAAATGATAAATCCATGTCCAGGCTTACGCTGAGGTTTAGCCGGGAAGCGGCAATAAATAGCATTACAAAAGAACTGGAAGCCATCGACGTCCGGGTCAATGTGGAGAAAGTGTAGAATCATCAGGGCATAAATAAAACGAAACAGGAATAAAATGGGATAGCGAATGACGTTCATATCTCATTTTTTTTCTATTTTTAGCAGGATTTTTTCCGATTATGGCAAATCTTACTAAAGTAATGCCGTAATGTGTCGCTTATGTTAAATCTTTGTGAAGCGGCAGGAAAACCCGTATTCATATCGAAATGTATAAAGCCGGAAATAGTCCGATAAGGGAGACGATTTTTATTTGAGGACTGGGACAAAGTGAGCGGGCGTATCCCGGAAGACGTGATCGACAATCTGCGCCGGCAAGCCGACATAGTTGAGATCGTAAGCGGTTATGTCAGCCTTAAGAAGCAGGGGCAGAATTATACCGGGTTATGTCCCTTTCATCAGGAAAAAACGCCATCCTTTGTGGTGTCGCCGATAAAGCAGATTTATCACTGCTTTGGTTGCGGCAAGGGCGGCAATGTTTTTACTTTTCTCATCGAACACGACGGTATAAGTTTTCAGGAAGCGGCGGAGAAATTGGCTGTCCGCTACGGTATAGCTTTGCCTGAAGAAGAACGGTCCCCTGCGCAAAAACGGAGGGAAGCGGAAACCAAACGGCTTCGCCAGATCAATCAATGGGCTATGGAGATCTACCAAGCGGCTCTGACCGGGGCCGCAGGCAAAGCCGGCTTGGATTATCTGAAAAACAGGGGCCTAACGGATGAAACGATTCAGCGGTTTTGCCTCGGATACGCGCCCGATCAATGGGACTTTTTAACGAAGCGGCTTCTGGATAAAAACGTCGAGGAAAAAGAACTCCTGCTGCTGGGGTTATCAGCTAAGTCGGGCAGGGGGACGTTGACGGACAAATTCAGGGGTAGGGTCATTTTTCCCATTCTGAATGAGCGGGAGCAGGTAACCGGCTTTGGCGGCCGTATCATCGGGGAAGGCCAGCCAAAATACCTCAATTCGCAGGAAACGCCGCTGTTTTTTAAAGGGAAAGGGCTTTTTGGGCTGCACGCCGCGAAAAACGCCATACGCCAGGCGGATCAGGCGATCATCATGGAAGGTTATATGGACGTCCTGGCCGCTCATCAACATGGAGTGGCCAATGCCGTCGCTTCACTGGGTACTTCCCTGACGGCGGAGCAGGCTAAGCTGTTGACCGCGTATACCTATCGGACGCTGATCTGCTACGACGGCGACGCCGCAGGCGAAACGGCGGCGTTGAGAGGTTTGGATATCCTGGATCAGCAAGGCTGCGCGGCGGGGGTTATCCGCATCCCCGCGGGCAGCGACCCGGACGATTACCTGAAAGATTATGGAAAAGAAGCGTTTCTGCAGTTGGCCGACAAAGCGTATTCCCTGTTTGCGTTTAAATTCCAGCTTAGTCTGGAGAAATATGATCAGGACGATATGTCCGGTAAAGTCGCCGTGATTCAAGCCGTTTTACCTGATCTGGCGGGGGTCAGGAGCCCGGTGGCCAGGCAGGGATATATCTCCATGATGTCGGATACATTACGTTTCCCGGAGCACGCCATACATGACGAACTGCGGCGATACCTCGGCGGATATCAAAAAAGGGACGCGACCGCGCCGGCGAAAGCCCCGGAAATCACCGCGCGGGGATCTGAGACCCTGGCCCAATCCAACGTGATACGTAGTTTGTTGCAGGATTTAACCAAAAAAAAGGATATCGAAGAAGCGGGCGGGGAAACGCTGTTCGTTCATCCGGCGGCGAGAAGCCTCTATCAAACGCTGGACGCCCTGGTCATGGCGGGATATACCGATCTGAAAGAAGAGGAGCTGGTCGCCCTGATCGACCGGGAAGAAGAGCGCCATTGGCTGACGGGAATACTTCTAGAGGATAAACCCCCGGGAGATGAGCAAAAGGTATATCAGGACAGTTTACTGACCCTTCGGCGTCAGAAACTCGACCGCCAAATTAAAAACGTTATGGGGGACCTGAGCGCGGCGGAGAAAGCCGGAGACGCCAGCGCCGCGAAAGAAATGATGACAGTATTGTCCGGATTGAATATGGAGAAGCACGGATTAAGGATTGTACCCTGAGAGGGGAGATTATTTTGTTAAAGACCGAAAGGGAACCGGAACAAAATCAGGTTGAAAAAGTCAAGGAACTAATTCAGAAAGGAAAAAAACGCAGCGTATTGACTTACGCGGAGATTATGGACGCCCTGCAAAATGTAGAAATGACGCCCGAACAGATAGATGAAGTCTATGAAACCCTGGCCGGACTAAATATCGAGGTGCTGGCCGACGAAGCCGTAGACGCGGCGCCTGCCGACGATACGGAGAATCAGACGGACGGCGATGAAAGCGCGGCGCCGGAATCCGAGACGGATATCGATCTGTCCGTCCCCGAGGGGATAGGCATCGACGATCCGGTAAGGATGTATCTGAAGGAAATCGGCCGCGTATCCCTTTTATCCGCTGAAGAGGAAGTCAACCTTGCCATGCGGATGGAAGAAGGGGACGAGATCGCGAAAAAAAGGCTGGTGGAAGCCAATCTGCGTTTGGTGGTAAGCATAGCGAAGCGCTATGTGGGCAGAGGCATGCTCTTTCTCGACCTGATCCAGGAGGGCAATCTGGGATTGATCAAGGCGGTAGAGAAGTTTGATTTCCGAAAAGGTTTTAAGTTCAGCACATACGCCACCTGGTGGATACGGCAGGCGATAACGAGGGCGATAGCCGATCAGGCCAGGACCATCAGGATACCGGTCCATATGGTAGAAACCATCAACAAACTCATCCGGGTAACGCGGCAGTTGCTTCAGGAATTAGGGCGGGACCCGAGCCCCGAGGAGATAGCGGAAGAAATGGACATCCCCGTGGAACGGGTCAGGGAGATACAGAAGATCGCTCAGGAGCCCGTATCGCTGGAGACGCCTATCGGCGAGGAAGAAGACTCCCATCTGGGCGACTTCATCGAAGACGACGACGCTCCGGCGCCCGCGGAAGCCGCTTCTTTTCTGTTGCTTAAAGAGCAGTTAGAAGAAGTGCTCCGGACTCTCGCGCCCAGGGAAGAAAAAGTGCTGCGCCTCCGCTTCGGCCTGGACGACGGCAGGGCCAGGACCCTGGAGGAAGTCGGCCAGGAGTTCGGCGTCACCCGGGAGCGTATCCGGCAGATCGAAGCCAAGGCGCTGAGAAAGTTGAAACATCCCAGCCGAAGCCGCAAGCTCAAGGATTATCTGGATTGATTTTAATCGTTGAATCGTGCTACAATATAAGTATAATCAACTGTATTGCGGTCAGGTTGTACCGCGATACGTTAAAATATGAAGTTGGAGGTACTTATTATGTTAAAATGCGCGAGCGCGTATACTTATGAGATTGACGATTTAGAATTAGCTTTAAAAGAGATTAAGGGCCGGCTTGATGAAAATATCACGCTTCTTGAGCATACGGTTGGAATCATCATGTGCCATTCCGAGTTTATCGGCAGCGGCGCCATGAAGCACATCTGCGAAAACCTGCCCTTCGACGTGGTTGGCGTAACATCAGCGTCACAGGTTGTCAATGATGAAGCAGGCGAACTCATTCTGACACTTTTTGTCATGACGTCCGACGACGTTTGGTTTAGGACAGGCGTTACCGGGAGTTTACTCGGCGGTATCGACGAGCCGACGCAAGCCGCGTATAGAGAAGCGACGGCAGGCGAATCCGGGGCCCCGAACCTTGCCCTTTTATTCGCTCCGTTCCTGATTGAGAAATACGGCGGAGACGCGTACATAGAAGCATGGAAAAAAATCATACCGGAAACGCCGTTCTTCGGAACGCTTGCTATAGACGACACTGTTACGTTTAAGGACAGCGAGACAATCTACAAGGGCGATCACAAGAACGACGTCATGCCGTTTATCATGTGCTACGGAAACATTAACCCACGGTTTTTTGTATCCAATTTACCTGAGGATGAATCATTTTCCATGATTGCCGAGGTCACGGACGCAAAAGAAAATTTTGTATATGAAATCAATAGCATGCCTACGCGGCAGTTTTTCGCGGAAAACAATATCCCGGAGAGCATGGGCACCGTTCCCTTTATACTCGATTTGAAAAAACGCAGCGATTACGACGGCGTATGCGTTATAGCCGGGAACGCTACGTTTTCCGACGACGGGGCGGCGGTGTTTTACGGTTATGTCGACGAGGGGGCTACTTTTACGCTGGCTAATTTTGCCCCTGATGATATCTTGTCTTCGTCCCGTCGCGAGATAGAGCGCATAAATACGTTGCCGGACGCAAACGGCGCCCTTCTATTCCCCTGCGTCGTCCGCCGGATGCCGCTGATGGGTATACATCAGCCTTTGTCGGAGCTGCAAATAGCGAAAGATACGATAAACGCGGATATCCCTTTCATGATGGGCTACTCAGGCGGGCAAATATGCCCGACTTCAATCAGAGACGGGATTCCCACGAACAGGTTCCATAGTTATTCATTGATTGTCCTGGTCATCTAATTCAGCGGATCACTGAATGTTTTATATGGATGAGGTAATGCATGATAATCGATGATCTTAACAATGATTATATTGCCAAAAGCGAATACGATGAACTGGCCGATAAGCTAAAAGCGTCTGAGATAGAAAAGAGCAAACTCGCGCGGGAACTCAGGGTACTCTTAAAGCGTCAGGAAGTAAGTAAACTGAGTACCGATACCATCTCAAGATTCAATACGATACTGACTGATGAAAAACAAAAGCAGGAGACATATATCAATCTGCTTCTGGAATTGTCTCCCAATATTGTTTTTCTTTTTGACAATAATTCGAAGTTTTTATTGGGCTCTAAATCGATAGAGAGAATCATCAACATTGATGATATTTCATCGCTTCGGGGCCACAGCCTCGACGATATCATAGAGCGTTATCACCCCTCCGCGTTTACGGAGAAAGTGATCTCGAATTTAAAAAATGTAATCATGAGCCGCGGAAGCACCAGTATCGTCAACGATTTCGTAATCACCGCGGACGTCAATAAGTATGAGGTAACCATCTTACCTCTCTATATTAAAAGCGGCGCGTTTACAGGCGTTATTATGTTTATGCATGATATCACCGAAATCACGAACGCAAAGGAAGCCGCGGAGCAGGCGAGCAGCGCCAAGAGCGTTTTCCTTTCAAATATGAGCCATGAAATACGGACGCCGTTAAACGCGATTATCGGCATGACGGCTATCGGCAAAAAAGAAGACACGACCGGCGCGAAAAATCACGCGTTCAACAGAATCGGGGACGCGTCGTCGCATCTGCTCGGGATAATCAACGATATACTCGACATGGCGAAGATCGAAGCGGGCAAGCTGGAACTGTTGCCGGTTCCATATCAGTTTAGCGAAATGATGCAAAGAGTATTAACGGTGATTCATTTCCGCGCGGATGAAAAACAACAGACGCTGACCGTGAACATAGACGCCGGCGTACCGCAATCCATGATAGGCGACGATCAACGTTTGGCTCAGGTTATCACGAATCTGTTATCGAACGCGGTAAAGTTTACGCCTGACGGCGGTACGATTCGCCTTAACGCGTTTGCTGAAAACGGGGCCGGCGGCGGCTGCGAGCTGCGGATCGAGGTAGCGGACAACGGGATAGGCATATCGCCCAAAGGGCAGGCGAAATTGTTTGACGCCTTTGAGCAGGTGGATAGCGGAAGGAACCGCGAATATGGCGGCACAGGTCTGGGGCTTGCCATTTCCAAGCGTATCGTTGAAATGATGAACGGTAGGATTTGGGTAGAATCAGAGCCGGGTAAGGGCGCTAAATTCACATTCACCGCACAAGTGAAACGCGGCGGAACCAAGGAGATAGCAGAAGAAAGCTGGGCTTTAGAGAATAGCGGCAGCGAAATAAAAACGGCGGAAGCCGGCATACTTAAAGGCAAACGGCTGCTTATCGCGGAGGACGTCGAGATTAACCGTGAAATACTGATCGCGCTATTAGACGACAGCGGACTGATTATAGATTGCGCCGAAAACGGTAAAGAAGCATTGGACATGATCGCCGCGGAGCCGGAAAAATATGATATTGTCTTCATGGATATGCAGATGCCGGTCATGGACGGCCTGGAAGCCACGCGGCGTATACGCGCCCTGCCGGTACGGCTGCGCGGAAGGCTGCCCATCGTGGCGATGACGGCGAACGTTTTTAAAGACGATATTGAGGCCTGCCATTCGGCAGGTATGGACGACCACCTTGGCAAGCCCCTTGATATGGAAAAGGTAAAAGAGAAACTGAAGAATTATCTTTTGGTATAAACAAGACAAAACATATGGATGGAGTTGCTCGCCGGTATAACGCATCATAGAAAGGGTGATTTTGTTTATGGACGCAAAAGCGGCGATAAGCGAACGCAGAGAACTGTTGGAAAACGTATATGACTTCAGGCACAATCCGCGGGTCCCCCTTCACTCGTGCATATTTACATGGAAGATATTGGACGCCGGGTATAAGCTCAGCGAAGCGCTCTATGACTATGACGTCATGGAAAAGATTTTTCACGAGTTTCATGAGCGGTATCAGTTTGATATCTATTCGGATTTGGGCGCGCGCAATCCCATGCGCGTTACCGACGCCCTGGGCGGCAGCTACCACTATATAGACGAGTCGGACGAAGCGATACTCATCGACGATCACAGTATCATGGAACGCGACGAATACAAAGAACTTGCCGCGGATCCGGACGCTTTCTACTGGACGAAAGCCCTCAAACGCTGTTGTAAACCGGGTATCACGCTGAGGGAGTTTAAAACGGCTTGCCTGGAGTTCGACGCGTTCCGGAAGTTCTCCCAAAGGATGACGGACAAGCTGTATCACGAATACGGCGCGTTTCGCTCCGTCGGCGTGATGATGCGCATGCCTTTTGAGGATATATTCAATACGCTGCGGGGGATCAGAGAATCAGCCATCGACGTAAGAAAATGTAAAGAAGAGCTGAAAGAAGCCCTGGACGCTCTGTTTGAGAAGGAGAGAAAACCGCTGATCGACGCGGCGGTAAAGAATACATACCCCGATACCATCGCGACGGTCGGGACGACCTTTTTAGGGCACAGTATACTGAGCGTCAAACAATTTGAGGAATTCTACTGGCCCTATCTGAAGTATATGATCGACGCCGCCGTCGCGAATCAAAAAAAGATGTATATCCATTGCGAAAGTACGATGATACGCTTCGCGGAATTCTTCCAGGACATACCGAAAGGCACATTGATGATCCTGCTCGAGCAGGACGATATATTTGAAATGAGAAAAAGGCTTCCAAACATCGCCCTTGCCGGCGGAATGAAAACCTCGCTGCTGGGATACGGAACCAAAGAAGAATGCGTCGATTACGCGAAAGAACTCATCGACACCCTTGGCGAAGGTTTCGTACTGAGCCAGGACAAGATGATATCCTACCGGAACGACGTCAGGCGGGAGAATCTGCTTGCTGTGCATGAGTTTGCCAGAAACTACCGTTATTAGGGGAGAGGGATATGATGAATGATACGAACCGCGCGGGCAGTAAAGACATTGATTTAGACAAAGAAGTCGCGTTTACCTGGCCCGAAGGGCTGCGTGAAGCCGCCGCCATTCTGGATTTCCTGTCGGACGACGAGGAAAAACTGGCTTTCTTGAAAGCGTTATCGCGTACGTTGCAGTAAACGGCGGAGGCGCCGTCTACATAAAAAACTATTCCGCGCCTTGTCTCAGTATGGCGAGGTTGCTTCTCTCAAAATTGACTAATGTGGCTTCTTTCCTCTGCCTGCAGACCTTCAGTATATGCCCCTCCGACAGATCCAGGGCGGAAAGCGTGGACTTAACGGTTTCGCTGACTTGCGTGACGGTCATATCCCCCTGAGCGGTTTTAAATATCTCAATCGCTTTTGTGATACTGCTGTTAGTCAAATCCTGGGTGACCTGCTCAAAGAAAGCGATGTTCATCTCCGCGTATCGCTCTAATATTGCCGAAAGCACCTTGTCTTCTATACCGGGGAATCTGGTACGGAAAAGCTGCCGGACGATGGGATCGATTTCCTCTATGGTGGGGTCCCAGGTGAAGATATCCATGCGGCCGTCGCGGACGAGGGCGGGGTATATGCGGCGGAAATTGTTCCCCGTCATAATGATGGGCGCCCGGACGTTCGTCACGACGACGGGATTGTCGCACAGGTTCATCAAGTACGCGGCCAATATGTTTGAGTTAACCGTTTTCCCCATGGTTTCCTCAGTGGCTATAGTCAGGTGAAAATCGTCGATCAACAACACGCCGCAGCGCTTATTCTGCCATACGTCGGCGCACAGGGTAGAATAAACCCTTTTCAAAGTCCGCGTGGAATCCGCCTCCATACTGCCGCTCAGCTCGGAAGTGGATAAGGGGTGCAGCTCGATATGGTACTTCCTGCATATCTCCTTGACCATATATGTCTTGCCGAACCCGTAGGGGCCCTGTATGCCCAGCAATAGCGGAAACTGGTTATTATTGATCTCAAGCGCCGTATTATTTAATATAATATGCTTCAGGATCGCCCGTTCGAACCTCTCCGGGATAAACGCGGTGGATTGGTAATCCGGCGGAGGCTTGCTTAAATCTTTTGTACTAAAACGCATTCTTAACCCGCTGTATCTGTCGTTGCTCATCTTTCCCCCTCGAATAAATATGACATGCCCCAATCATAACAAAAGCGATAAACCGACGCAAGTCACGAAAGGATAATTTTATGTACGAAGAGCTATACGCGCCTCTGCCCGACAGCGGGCCCTACCTGGAACGCATCAACTGGCGGGAGCCGGTGAGCCTGACGCGGGAGACCTTAAGCGGTCTTGCTTTCGCCCACCAAAAAGCCGTCCCTTTTGAGAACTACGATATCTGCGAGTTGGGAAGGCCGATAAGCCTTGAGATACCGCATTTATATGAGAAGATCGCCGTAAACCGGCGGGGCGGCTACTGCTTTGAGCTAAACGCGGGTTTCGCGGCGCTTTTGTCCGCCCTGGGCTTCGAAGTATGGCCAATCCTGGCGCGGATATATCGGGGGCCGATGGGCGAACAACCCATGCCGCCCATGCACCGGGTCAATCTGATTTGCATCGGGGACGAGAAATACTTCACGGACGTCGGTTTTGGCGGGCCGATGCCTGCCGGGGCGCTGCTCTTGAAAGAAGAAATCCTGCAGGAAGTATGGGGGGTGACCTATCGTTTCGAGCGGCGGCCCCATCATCGCTGGACCCTTTTCCGCGAGACGAGCGAAAAGGTCATGGAGCCGATGATCGGGTTTACCGAGGTCCCTTCGGAACCTGTGGATTTCCTCACGCCGAACTATCATACATCGACCCATCCGGACTCGCTCTTTACCCGCACGCGCATGGCGAACATACGCTTCGACGACGGTTTTGCCTCGATCAATACCGAGAAGTTCCACTTAGCGAGGGGCGGAAACGACGAAACTGTCGAAATAAAAACAAAAGAGCAGGAATTCAACCTGCTCAAAGAGTATTTTGGGATCAGCCTCAGCGAATAAAGTTGGTGCGAACGCGCTCCGTGGCGGGCATAGGCGGCGGAGGGGGCAAGGTCTCCGCGGTTTGCTCCTTCATCTTCAGCATCCATGCCATGTTTCGCGCGAGATTTTGCATCAGGGATATGCCCTCGCCGTCCTGCAGCACCTCGCCCGGCGCGGCGCCGTAGGCGACGTTCCAATAGAAGGTCGGCGCGATGAGCATCTCCGAGATCAGGAAATACGCGTTTAGCTGCTGGAAAGCGGTCATCCCGCCAAGGCGGCGCACCACAGCGATACCGGCGCCGATCTTGTGGCGCCAGCGGCCCCTGCCTGAGAAAAATACGCGGTCGAGAAATGACTTGACGGAACCGTTAAGGCCGGAGAAATATACCGGCGTGGCGAAGATAACGCCGTCGGCGGCATAGAGCGCGTCGGCCCAGGCTTTAAACTCCGCGTCGGCGTGGACGCAGCCGTCGCCCTTCATACAGCCGTTGCAGGCCATGCAGCCCTGGATATCCCTGTGGCCGATTTGAATGATTTCCGTTGCGACGCCTTCTTTCTCCAGGGCGTCCGCGACTGTTTTGCACGCGAGATACGTATTGCCTTCCGCTTTCGGGCTACCGTTGACTAAAACAACTTTCATAAAAACCTCCTGTCTCACTCCGATTCCACTATCATTATCGTCGTTTGCATTTTTCTTGTCAACCGCAGGCGCTTCTGTTATAATAGCCGCTAGAAGCGATAGCTTCGAGGGCCCTTAGCTCAGTTGGTCAGAGCGGCCGGCTCATAACCGGTTGGTCCCGGGTTCGAGTCCCTGAGGGCCCACTATACAGTTCAAAAGGCGAACCCTGATTATCATTTGGATGATCGGGGTTCATCTTTTTTTCGCGCGCTTCTTTTATATCGGTAAACGGTACGCGTACTTCGCTTTTTCATACTTGAGGATAATTATCAACTAACATATGTTGACGTAAAATGGTGATAAAATTGTAGAATAAAATGATGAAAAACGTTGCTACAACTTGATTTGTAGAACAAATGGCTATTGATAAAACGAATTACATATGCTATGATTTCCGCGGAGGCGGTTATGACAAAAAAAGACAAAAGCAGATAAAGCCGCTTACTGGAAGGTTGAGGGAACAAACTATAATAATATATGGAGGATGCTGATTATGAAAAGGAAACATCTCACAAAACTCACCTCGCTCCTGATGACGCTCCTTATGGTGACAGGGCTATTGCCCATTGGAACCATATTCGCGTCAGACACGGAGACAACAGTAACAGTTAGCACCCCCGCTGAACTCTATGGCATATTAGCTGAGGAACCGCAGTTTGATGTGTACAACATCACCATGGACAATAAGAATAAAGCGTTTGATAATGGTGATTTGAGTTTTATGGTTCCGGAAGGCGTCACGGTAAACCTGACAGTCGTTAATAACGACGCAAAACCGCCAAGCGGCGTAATAACTGTCGACGGTAAACTGGCGCTTAATAATGGCGGGAAGAGCTTCAAACCGGCCGGCGGATCCATCATTGTCGGCTCGAACGGCAGTCTAACCATAGATAACGGAGCCAAACCTGAATTGAAATGCTCTGTTACAAACTACGGCGCTATAGTTAATCATGGCGCCGATTTTAAATTCAGCGCCCTTGTCATAAACAACGGCGCGATAGTCAACAATGGAAAACTCACATGGAAAGAGGCTGCCGTAAACAGCGGCATGATTACAAACAATAGCAGCGGAACGATAGATATTCAGTCCACGCTGGAAAACGACGGCGCGTTCTACAACAACGAGGGCGCGACGACGACGCTGTCCAAAAAGAGCGTCTCCAAGTTTAACAACAATGGCGAGCTCAACAATACCGGTACGATTTCGTTTAAAGTCGACGGCGCGCTATTAATCAACGGCACCGGCGCCATATTCAACAATTTTTCGGGCGGCGCAAACGGCGTCGTCGACGGCGGCGGAAAGAAAGCCATTATCAATAATTTTGGCGAATTCAACAACTCCGACGGTTATAGCAACAGTTTTACCAATGGCAAAGGCGCCATATTCAACAACTTCGCGTCTTTTGGCAGCTATACCGGTTCCGAACCCGGCAATAGTTGGATCTATAATAGCGCTCTCGTGCATGATACCCACGACTTCCCCGGTAAGCCGGATGAAACAGTAGCCCCGACCTGCTGTGAAGAGGGATATGATCTCTATATTTGCACAGTGTGCGGCGCGGCGGAAAACAGTAATTTTACGCCGGTAAACCCTCAAAACCATAGGGACGGCGACGGGGAAGCCTATGATACCTACGAAGGAGAGATTACTGCCGCGACGTGTATAGCCGCGGGATTAACAGGCGTCTACTGCGAAGGCTGCGACGCGGAGTTTAGAACGGTTGTTATGCCTATAGACCCTGACCGCCACGCGGGGGAAACTTACAAACAAGTGATTTTGCCGGCGACAAACACGGTTAAAGGCATAATGGGCGTCTACTGCTCCGATTGCGACGCGCTGCTTTATACCGAAGAGATAGCGATAAACCCGGACCAACCTGACCACCTTATCATCAATCAGGCGTATGGCAACGGGAAAAACGCCGACGGTTCGGTTTCCCACTCATTTATTGAGATATACAATCCCACCGATGGGTCGGTCGATCTGTCGACATGGTCGCTTCAGTACGCCGAGAACGGGACGGCGTGGAGCAAGCTGGACCTCAGCGGCGCGGTTCCGCCGAACCATTCTTATTTAGTGCGGGCAAACGGCGGCTCTACGGTCAATACGCGATATGAGATATACTACGCGGATCAGGAATGGCCGGTCATCGTCAGCAACGACTCCTATAAGTTCGCGCTGGTTGAAAATCAGGTTCTGCTGAGCATTGGCAACCCGGGCGACGCGGAAGGCGTTGTGGATCTTGTGGGCGCTTATAACGCGCCAACAGTGCCCCTTGACTACGGCGAGGGCGACACGCCGAAAGCCGGCATGTCCAAGCAAAAGGCCGTCCGCCGGGTCGGCTTTGCGGACTCGGACAACAACGCCGCGGATTTCGAAATCATCGACTACCGCTCCCCTGACAGGGATCATCCGAACTACAACTCCTCCGGCATATCCGACGAAAGGCTGCTTGAAGTACGCCCGCGCTCATTGAGAGACGGAGTGTGGACGACAGGCGATACGTCGCCGCTTCCGGAAAAGCCCGGCGAAGCGGCAATCGGGTTCAGCAGCCCCGCAGGCCTGTATACGAGCCAGTTCGGGCTAGAACTGACGATAGCAGGCGATCCGGGCGCGGCTGCCGGGTATATCATCCGCTACACGCTGAACGGCGAAGACCCGTCGGCGGGTTCGACGGTATACAACGCCGCGATTCCCATATATGACCGTACCAACGATCCGAACGTGATGGCGGCGTATCCGAATACCCATCTCGAGGGGCCGGGGCAGGCTACCCCGGCGGACAGCGACGTGTTCAAAGGAACGGTCGTGAAGGCGCAGGTATTCACAACGGACGGCGTTCCGGTTTCCGGCGTTTATACGAATTCATACTTCGTTAACGACAGTATATATAGCAGATACGGTGATCTTCCCATTATCTCAATTACCGTGCCGGCGGATTATTTCTTTGACCCCGCTATCGGGATATACGTCATCGGAAACGGGCCGGGCTATAACTGGGACAATGGCTGGGAGCGCCCCGCGAACATTGAGATGTTCGATCCGGCCGCAGGCTACGCGCAAGTCATATCGCAAGGTATGGGCATAAGGATACAAGGCGCCGGCTCCAGGGGGATGGCGCAAAAATCCCTCCGCCTGTACGCGCGCAACGGCCTTGTCGACAACCTGCCGCTGCATAATGGCAAGCCCGCCGTGGACTACGACGTATTCCTCGGCGAAGCCAAAGACAACGCCGGAAACGCGTTGACCGGCGGCTTCAAGAGGCTGATGCTTCGCAACGCCAGTAACGACAGCCCTTACTCGCTGATACGCGACCTGATATCCACTGAGATTTCCATGCCCTTTAGCCACGATAAGCAGGCCTACCGCCCGGCTGTCGCTTTTCTCAACGGCGAATTCTGGGGGCTCTACGAGATACACGAGCGCCTGGACGAGCACTTCATCGCCCAACATTACGGCGCCGATAATAATTCCTACGAGACTTTAGAGGATCCAAGTACCTTATATTATGACTACCAGGGTCAGAATTGGGGCGGGATGAGGGAAGACAGGAACGGGACGGAAGACGCGATTGCCCATTATCTCGAAACGGTAGGCCATTTGGATAATTTTATCGCCGCGAATGGAATCAATACGCCCGCGACATATAATGAGTTCATGAAGTATGTCGACGAGGACAGCCTTATCGACTACGCGGTCATCGGTACGCTCAGGGCGGACAACGACTGGGTCCAAAAAGCCAGGCCGGAAGGGGATTATATACCCGGGCAATCATCTTTCGGTAAGCACCAGATGATATGGCGTTACACCGGCGTGCCGAGAAATGTGCCCGGGCAGGACGGCAAATACCGGTTCATGTTATGGGACGGCGATTTTGCGTTCTTTGGGGGCCCGACAGGAGGGCCTGAGACCGAATATGAAAAAAATCGCGCTAACGTCGGCGTCCATGGCATGTCCTATGATTCGATTTCCCTCATTGTCGAATGGAACCCGGAAAATTTCTACTTTTTCGGAAAGCTGATGCAAAACGACACGTTCAGGCGTAAGTTTGTCAACCGATACATGGATTTACTCAACACGGATTTCAAACTGGAGAACCTCCATGGAGTGGTTGACAGCATAGCCAACCTTGTTGCTCCGGTAATGCCCGAGCAAAAGCTCCGATGGAATGTAACACCGAGCATCGGCGTGCCGGGCGACATGAACGCGTGGGGCGGGCTGACCCCTGTCATGGGCACGTGGTGGGGCGAAATCAACAGGATCAAGGCCAACATGACCCTGCGTGTCAGCCGGGATCCGGCGGTGAGCGGCGTCGCCAAAGGGCTGGACAAATACGCGGGAACGACTACGCGCGCGACGCTTACGCTGAAGGCCTCCGCTCACGGCAGTTTGCAGCTGAACGGAATGGATATAGAAGCCGGCGGGGATTGGTCCGGCCTCTACTACGCGGGTTTTACGCAGACGGTCAAGGCTACAGCCAGCCCCGGATACAAGTTCAGCCATTTTATCGTCGACGGCGATGAAGGGAGCCCGATACCCGGATCGACTTATGTTTTTGACATGCCGGCCGACGGCGTTATCGTTGAAGCGGTGTTCACCGACGCGTCCGCCGCAGGGGCGGCGCCCCTTATCATCAATCAAGTCTACGGCTCAGGCCCGCTGGACAACTCCGGGGCCGTCTCCCACAGCTTCATCGAGATATATAACCCCACCGACGCCGCGGTAAGCCTGGCGGGCTGGTCGCTCCAACTGCAGAACGGCAAAGACGCGTCCAACACGGTCACCGAATGGGAAAAGCTGGATTTCAGCAGCGGCGATACTGTCGCTCCCCATGGCTACTTCCTGATCCGCCTGGCTGAAGCGGCGCCTTCGGCCCGCTGCGTCCTTGACCGATCCGATATCGACTGGACCGACGGCCGCGTTTTCAGCAACAGGGCGTACAGCGCGGCGCTGGTCAGCAACCAGACCTTGCTTACCCGGGTGATTACTCCGGCTGAGATGGACGGCGTCGTGGATCTGGTGGGGGCTTTGAATACCGCCCCCGCGGACGAGCCGTTGAATTTCGAGGGCGCACCCTTAGAGGGCATATCCAAGCAGAAATCCGCGAGGCGCGTTGGTTTCCGGGATACGGACAACAACGCGGCCGACTTTGAGTCGTTGGACTACAGAAGCTCCGGCATAACCAATGAAGTGCTTGCGCTGAAAGGTCCGCGTTACAGCGGCGGCCTGGCTTTCGGCAATGGGGGCGGCGATCCCGGCGAGGGTACCGCGCTGTTGATCAACCAGGTCTACGGCTCGGGCCCGTTAGACAACTCCGGGGCTATCTCCCACGGGTTCATCGAACTGTATAACCCCACCGACGCCGCGGTAAGCCTGGCAGGCTGGTCGCTACAACTGCAGAACGGCAATGAAAACAGCGGGACCCTTGCTACAGAATGGGAAAAACTGGATTTCGGTAGCGGCGATACGGTCGCTCCCCACGGTTACTTCCTGATCCGCCTGGCTGAAGCGGCGCCTTCGGCCCGCTGCGTCATTGACCGCTCCGATATCGACTGGACCGGTGGGCGCGTTTTCAGCAACAGGGCATATAGCGCGGCGCTGGTCGGCAACCAGACCCTGCTCACCCGGGTGATTACCCCGGCCGAGATGGACGGCGTCGTGGATCTGGTGGGCGCCATCAATGACGGGAGGACCGCGGACGAATCCTTGAACTATGAGGGCGCGCCTTTAGAAGGCATATCCAAGCAGAAATCCGCGAGGCGCGTTGGTTTCCGGGATACGGACAATAACGCAGCCGACTTTGAGTCGCTGGATTACAGAAGCTCCGGCATTAACAATGAAGAACTTGCGCAGAAAGGCCCGCGCTACAGCGGCGGACTTGCCTTCGGTAACGAGATACCGCCGGGTTCAGACGCTATCGAGTTCAGCGCGCCGGCAGGGCTGTACGATTCCCCCTTTGACCTTGCGCTCAGTACGCCGTCGGGATACACGATTTACTACACCCTCGACGGCGAGGATCCGGACCCGTTTTCAGGTTCATCCATAGCTTACGGCGGCGTGATACCCATTTACGACCGTACGTCTGAAAACGAAGTGCTGTCCCAAATCCCCGGCACCCTGGGCCTGCCCGATCATGAATTGTCCCTGGGCACATATGTCCCGCCGGCCAACGGCACCAACTTCAAGGGGATAGTCGTCAAGGCGCGGTTGTTCGATGAAGCCGGCAACCCTGCTTCCCAGATGTACATCAATTCCTACTTTGTAAACGAAGACATCGCGACCCGCTTCGGCGGCCTCCCGGTCATTTCCATTTCCTCGCCTGCGGAGAATTTCTTCGATCCCGATACGGGGATATACATGTATCCCAACTTTTTCGAAAAAGGGAGCGAATGGGAACGCCCGGTGTTTTTCGAAATGTTTGAAGCCGACGGCACGCGGGTAGTGGATCAGGGCATGGGCGTCCGTATGCAGGGCGGTGACTGGAACCGGGGCGACCCCCAGAAATCCCTGCGTTTCTATGCCCGAAGCGGTAATCTGGTTAACGGACTGCCCATTCCCAACGGCAAAAGCAGCGTCAGCTACGATTTGTTCCAGGGGAGGGCGATGGACGGGCTGGGCAATCCTCTGACGAGCGGCTTTACCAGGTTTATGCTCCGTATGTCGGGCAACGACCTGGCGGGGGTGTACAACATTTATCTGGGGGCCTTCATGCGCGACGCCCTTACCAGCATGATTTCCGGTGGCTATTTCAACTACGAAACGATGGCATATAGCCCCGCGGTCGCGTTCATCAACGGCGAGTTTTGGGGCCTGTACAACATCCGCCAGCGCTATGACGACGAATACCTGGCGTTAAAGTACGGCGGTGACAAAAATAATTTCGCAATCATAGAGGTTCCGACCCTGCGATCCGGGGAGCTGGGCCAGGGCGTAGAGGAAGATTTACAGCATTATCTCGATACGGCCAACTGGGCATGGGGCCTGAATGTGTCCCGGAACGAGAATTATGAGCTGCTGAAAACCGTCGTCGACGAAGACAGCATGATCGATTATGTCATCATGGAAACGTTCATCGCCAACAGGGACTGGGCGGCAAGCCATAGCAACAACCAGCGCATCTGGCGCTACGCCGGCGAACCGGATCCCAACGTACCCGAACTTGACGGCAGATACCGGGAAATGATTTATGATACGGACGAGAGCTTCGGCGGCGGCGCCGATCCCAGGTACCCGTGGCCTATATTGACTACCGACGATCAGGACGTGCTCGCAAAGCTCCTCGGCAACGGCAGGGAAAACCTGGTTTTCTTCACGAAGCTATGGGAAAACGAACAATTTAGGGATAAGTTCATCAACCGGTATATGGACGCGCTCAACACTTGCTTGCAGGGCGAAGTCACCGTGGGGATTGTCGACGGCATGGAAGAGGCCATCGACAGCGTGATGCGGCAGGATCAAAAGACGCGCTGGAACTACTCTTTGAGCTATGAGGCATGGAAGCGGAATATCGCCGATATCAAAACATGGCTGCAGGGGCGCGCGTCGCAGAACCCGGGCATCGGCGCGATACCGGTCATCCTGGCGAACCACGCGAAAAATACGAACATCGCCCCGCTGACCTTAATCAATCAGGACGGCCTCGGGCATATCATACTCAATGGAATGGCGCTGGAGACCGGATACCCCGGCGTAAGCAACCAGGCGCTGTGGACGGGGAAATACTTTACCGGATACACGCAGACGTTGACGGCGGTAGCAAACAGCGGCGAGACCTTCACGGGGTTCCAGATTTTAAACCATACGACAGGCGCGAGCTCCTTTACGACGGATCAGACCATACAATTGGTTATGTCCACCGGGGGTTATACCGTGACGGCGCTGTACGGCGGCGAAGTGGAAGACTCGATTGTCGCGGTCGTCGGCGAACCTATATACTCGGCCGCCTATGTGGGCGAAATCGATTCCCTGCCCGAAATATCGGTGCTGTACCTGAGCGGGAGGATCGAGCCGGCGGATGTGGAATGGGATACCGCCGCGTTCCTGGCAGCTGAGGCTTACGACTTGATCGACCTTACCGGAACGGTAGCCGGGACGGGGTTGACAGTGACCGTCAGGCTGGAAATCATACCCCGGGGCTTGATTTATTTCATCGATTCCGGCTTAAAAATGGAAACCAGCCAGTCGGAAAGGACGTCGTCGCCCGCCTATGACGCAGTAGCCGGGAAGCTGGGCGAGGATGGTATATCGCTGTACAACGAAACCTTCGACAAGTTCTACGGCGCCGACGCGGGCGGTGGAGCAGGCCGGTGGGGCGTTATCCCCGAGACAATATACAGTTCGTTCATCAACGGGGCGGAAGGTTCGCCTGATCTTGACGGCCGCAGTCCTACGGATAAGCTCGTTTCGAACTTATACGGCTGGAACCCCTTCCAAGTGTTGGATGAAAACAACGAGGAGCTATACAATCCCGACGCGCCCCTTTATGTGGAGTACAGGATGTATCTGCCAAAAGGAGAGTACCTGATTACCACGGGGCATTACCTGTTCTGCGACAGGACAGACATTAAAGACGAGTGGTTTCCTGACGGCCATTATGGTTTAATGAACGTCGCGTTTAACGGCGCGGTCGTGCAGGAGCCTTTCATGCTGCAGTATCAGGGCGAGTTTGGCGTCTGGACGAACGCCTTTTCGCAGGAGGCGGACGGCGAGCTGGTCGTCAGGTTCAACACCGTTGACGGCGACGGGGCGATCGTTTCCTTCATCGGCGTGCAGGCGGTAGAAGACTATATCGTTTCAGTGGATGGCGGGCCGATTTACACAGCCGCTTACGCGGGCGAAATCGATTCCCTGCCAGCCGTCATGGTGCGGTATCTGAGCGGCAGGCTCGAGCGGGCTGAAGTGGAATGGGACCTCTCCGCGTTCCTGGCTGCCGAGGCTTTTGATGTGATCGAGATTTCCGGCACGGTAGCGGGTACAGCCTTGGAAGTAAGCGCCAGATTGGAAATCATACCCCGGGGCCTGGTTTACTTCATCGATTCCGGCCTTAAGACGAACGAAGCCCAGTCTGACAGGACGTCGTCCCCCGCCTACGACGCAGTAGCCGGAAAACTTAGCGATGAAGGTTTGTCGCTGCTAAATGAAGTATTCGATAAATACTACGACGAGGGCGCGGGCAACGGGCCGGGGCGCTGGGGCGCGATCTATGATACTATCTACGGTTCATTCATCGAAGGGGCGGACGGCTCGCCGCAGCTTGACGGCCGTCGTTCCACCGATAAACTTGTGTCGCTGTACTACGGTTGGAACCCCTTTCAGACGAACGACGTCAACAACGAACTGTACAATCCGGACGCGCCGCATTACGTCGGGTACAAGCTGTATCTGCCAAAGGGAGAGTACCTGATCACCACGGGGCATTATCTATTCAGCGATAGAAGGGATATCGTAGACGAGTGGTTTCCAGACGGCCACTACGGTGAGATGAATATCAGCTTTAACGGTCTCGTCATGTCGGATACGTTCAATATGCAGCATTTGGGCGATACCAATATAAGAACGTACGGATTTACGCAGGAGACGGACGGCGAATTGTTCATCAGGTTCAATAATGCCGACGGTGACGGGGCGATGGTTTCCTTCATCGGCGTCGCGGCTATAGAAACGGACGACGTCGTCTTTTGGACGGTGACTTTCGACGCGGACAACGGCGACGAGGTCGTGGAAACGCCGGTCGTCGACGGCGGGACGGCGGAAGAGCCGGAAGCGCCGGAGAAGGAAGGCTATGCATTCCTTGGCTGGTTCGCGGAAGGCGCGGAGGCGGCGTTTGACTTCAGCGCGCCGATCACGGATGATGTGGCGTTGACGGCGAAGTGGGCGCCCGCCAGCCCGGCGGGGCTGATTATCAACCAGGCAGCCGGGACCGGGAACAACCCCAACGGCGCGATCCAGTATTCATTCGTTGAACTGTACAATCCGACGGACGAGACGGTCGACTTGTCCGCGTGGTCGCTGCAGTACACGACGAACCCCGATCCCAAGAACGGGCCGGTTCGCGTTGACGAATGGCAAGTGCTGCCCCTTGAAGGCAGCCTTCCCGCGGAGCATTCCTACCTGATCCGCATGAACGGCGGGATGGATATCGCGGCGACGACGCTTTACCTGCCTGAAGCCGATTTGGACTGGGATATCGAGGTCAACAACGATACGATGATGTTCGCGTTAGTCAGCCACCAGATCAGGCTGGCATTGGATAATCCGCTGGAAGCGACAGGCGTCGTTGACTTTATCGGGGCGGCAAACAACTGGGCGCCGAATTTCTTCGAAGGCAGCGGTCCGGCGGCGAAGTACTCCAAACAGCAATCGGCGCGCCGCGTCGGATTTATTGACACAGATGATAACTTAAATGATTTCCCGGCGGTGGATTATCGCCCGGCAAACGGCATGACGCCGGAGAAGCTGGAGCAGACGCGTCCCCGTACGCTGGCGGACGGCGCATGGGGCTTTTACACGGTGAGCTTCGACAGCGACGGCGGCGGCGAGCCCGGCGCGATCAGCGCCGTACACGGGCTGACGATAGATAGGCCGGCTGACCCGGAGAAGGAAGGCTATACCTTCCTTGGCTGGTTCGCGGAAGGCGCGGAGGCAGCGTTTGACTTCGACGCGCCGATCTTTGCGGATCTTACGCTGACGGCGAAGTGGGAAAAGAACGAGGAGCCTGTTGACAAGACCGCGCTGGCTGGGCTCATCGAAGCGGCTAACGGATTACTCGGGCTCGAAGACAGCTATACTGTCGAAAGCTGGGAAGCGTTTGCGGGCGCCCTGGCTGCGGCTGAGCAGGTCAACGGCGACGAGGGCGCGACGCAGGGCATGGTTGACGATGCGTATGCGGCGCTGGTGAACGCAGTCGAAGGGCTGGAAGCCCTCGGCGCGGACTACACGGGCCTCAACGCGGCGCTAGATGCGGCGACGGGCGTGGATCGCGGCAAGTACACAACGGAGAGTCTGGCTGTACTCGATACGGCGGTAGAAGCCGGATTAGCTGTGGATCGCGATCTTGATATCTTCAGTCAGGCTATCGTCGACGCGGCGGCGAAAGCGATCACCGACGCGATCGAGGCGCTGGTTGAGGCAGCCGTATACTTTACCGTGACCTTCGACAGCGACGGCGGCGGCGAAGTCGCGCCCCAGACGGTGGAAGCGGGCGATACCGCCGAAGAACCGGAAGCGCCGGAGAAGGAAGGCTATACCTTCCTGGGCTGGTTCGCGGAAGGCGCGGAAGAAGCGTTTGACTTCAGAACGCCGATCACGGATAACGTCGCGCTGACGGCGAAGTGGGCGGCGAAGCTGTCCGGTATTACGATTGTCAGTCTCCCCATAATATACATCTATAAGGAAGGCGATACGCTTGACCTTACCGGGATGGTAGTGAGAGCGGTATACGCCGATGGGAGCTTTAAAACCGTTATGGATTACACGACCGACCCATCTGTAGACGAACCTCTATCCTCCGATATAGAGTCAGTGATCGTAAGTTATTCAGACGGGACGGCTACTATGACAACCAGCTTTATAATCACCGTGACGCCGGATGACAGTATTCCGATTATCATCGCGGCTGAAGTTGACGACCACGCATACAAGGGTACTACTATATCAGTACCGATAACCATTGAAAACAATCCTGGCCTGTATGCTATTGAAATGATTCTTGAATATGACAGCACAAAATTAGAACTGTTACCAACTTACACGATCGGAAATATATTTATCTTTCCGCAGGAACCGCCGAGTTTCGGCGCAAATCCGATAAAGCTTGTGTTTGAATATGAAGAAATTGGTATAACTAATGCAGAGGGCGTCATTATCACACTGCAATTCCGTGTAAAAAATGATGCGGAAGAAGGGTTTGCGGTAATAGGGCTTGACGGCACGATAGTATATAGCGATAAGGCGGCCGTTTACTGCACGACTGTTGACGGCGGCATTGATATATTGGCCTGCATCAAAGGCGATTTGAACCACGACGGGCGGGTCAACGGGATTGACACGATGCTGCTCAGGCAGTATATCACCTTGTGGGATGTTGAGATTTGTGAATACGCTGCGGATGTAGATAACAATGGAAGAATTAATTCGCTTGATACAATGGCATTACGCAGCCTTATTATCGGAGGTGGCGTCGGAAGCCCGATAAGTCCGCTTGCTTCACCGATTATGGCTTTCAGCAGCTTAAGTGGGGAAATGTTTGCAAGCTTCAGCGAAGATAACGACGAAGTTGAGATAATATCGCAAATCATCTCGTATACTGACGATGAAATGGAAATACTTGTTTCGTTGGGCGAGCATCCTGATCTTTGGGGTATGCAAATCTACCTGAACTATGATGATAGTGTTATCAAACTAAAGTCAATCGGGAAGGTCGAGGATCCAGCTATCCCGACTACCGGTAATACAGCGATTACAGTAAACCCAATAATTATTTTGTTTGAATGTGATGCCATGGAAAACACGTCGAAAACCGGGCAATTGATTAAACTCACCTTTGAAGTTGTTGGAGAGATTAACTGCGGAGTGCCACTCATAGAGCTTTTTGACCACATTGACTGCATAGCGTATGATCTTTCGTCAAGGATCTTTCCCATCATATTTGAAAGCGCTACACTTGAGCATGGCTACGAAGTGACGGAAACAGTCGTAGCAACCTGCACAGAAGACGGCTACATCAGGGTAACTTGTTCCGTCTGCGATGAAGTCATCAGTAACACCGTGCTACCAGCTACGGGCCACGACTTCAGCGTGCTGGTCGGCCACGAGGACGCGAGCTGCGTAGATGGTTACGACGAATGGAAGTGCAGCCGCTGCGAGGCGACGAAGACGGATGTGCTCCCGGCGACGGGCGAACACGTTTGGGTCATGGGCGCAACAACAGCCCCGACCTGCACGGAAGACGGCTACACGAAGTACGCCTGCTCGAAATGCGACGAGACCAAGCAGGACGACTTTACCGAGGCGCTTGGCCACGACTTCAGCATGCTGGTCGGCCACGAAGACGCGTCATGTAAAGACGGCTACGACGAATGGAAGTGCAGCCGCTGTGAGGCGACGAAGAAGGATGTGCTCCCGGCAACGGGCGTGCATGTCTGGGTCGTGGATGAAACCGTGGCGCCGTCTTGTACGGAGCAGGGCTACACCGAATACGCCTGCTCGAAATGCGGCGAAACAAAGCAAGACGACTTCACTGAGGCGCTGGGTCATGACTTCAGCGTGCTGATCGGCCACGAAGACGCGAGCTGTAAAGACGGCTACGACGAATGGCAGTGCAGCCGCTGTGAAGCGACGAAGACGGATGTGCTCCCGGCTACGGGTCAACATGTCTGGGTAGCGGATGAAACCGTGGCGGCGACTTGCACGGAGCAGGGCTACACGAAGTACGCCTGCTCGAAATGCGACGAGACCAAGCAGGACGACTTCACCGAGGCGCTTGGGCACGACTTCAGCGTGTTGGTCGGCCACGAAGACGCGAGCTGCGTAGATGGTTTCGACGAATGGAAGTGCAGCCGCTGTGAAGCGACGAAGAAGGATGTGCTCCCGGCGACGGGCGTGCATGTCTGGGCCGCGGATGAAACGGTGGCGCCGACTTGCACGGAGCAGGGCTACACGAAGTACGCCTGCGCGAAATGCGACGAGACCAAGCAGGACGACTTCACCGAGGCGCTTGGGCACGACTTCAGCGTGCTGGTCGGCCACGAAGACGCGAGCTGCGTAGACGGCTACGACGAATGGAAGTGCAGCCGCTGTGAGGCGACGAAGAAGGATGTGCTCCCGGCGACGGGCGAACACGTTTGGGCCGCAGATGAAACCGTGGCGGCGACTTGCACGGAGCAGGGCTACACGAAGTACGCCTGCGCGAAATGCGACGAGACCAAGCAGGACGACTTCACCGAAGCATTGGGGCACGACTTCAGCGTGCTGATCGGCCACGAGGACGCGTCATGTAAAGACGGCTACGACGAATGGAAGTGCAGCCGCTGTGACGAGACCGACACCGAGATACTCGAAGCGACAGGCGAACACGTTTGGGTCAAGGGCGTAACAACAGCCCCGACCTGCACGGAAGATGGCTACACAGTTTACATCTGTTCAGAGTGCCAGGAGCCCGAAAAACGCAACATCGTTGCAAAACCCGGTCATACTGAAGTGACGGAGACCGTGCTGGCGACCTGCACGGAAGACGGCTATATCAAAGTATCCTGCTCCGTCTGCAAGGCAGTCATCAGCAACACGGTTCTTGACGCCACAGGGCATACCGAAGTGACGACGACCGTACCGGCGACCTGCACGGAAGCGGGCTATATCAAAGTGACCTGTTCCGCCTGCGAGGCAGTAATCAGCAACACGGTACTCCCAGCGACGGGTCATACCGAAGGTGAAGGAGTCGTCACAAAAGCGCCGACCACGACCGAAGAGGGCGTCAAGACATTCTCCTGCTCAGTATGCGGCGAAGAACTCCGTACAGAAATAATTGACAAAATCGTCGAATACTACTCTGTGAGCGTGAATGGCAGTTATGCGACGCCAAGCGGTGCCGGGAGCTATGCGGTAGGCGAAAAAGTCACTATCTATGCCGGATCACGAACCGGCTACAGTTTCAACAGATGGACGAGCGACAGCGAAATCAAGTTTGACGACGTAAACAGCGTGTCTACCACATTCGTCATGCCATCCGGTAACGTAACAGTTACAGCGTCATGGAGCAGCAATACTACCAGCGGTGGCGGTGGCGGTGGCGGTGGTGGCGGTGGTGGTGGTGGCGGCGTGCCGAGCGTTGTCACCCCGCCCGCTCCCGTCGTCACCATCGAAGACGCCCCGGTAGCACTCGGCGCGTTGGAACTCAATCCCTTTGTCGACGTCGCGAGTAACGCCTGGTACCGTGACGCGGTGATGTATGTCTATACCAAGAACCTTATGTACGGCACAAGCATCGAGCCGATGATGTTCAGCCCCGACGCTCCCCTGACCCGCGCCATGATCGCGACTATACTCTATCGTCTGGCGGGAGAGCCGGAAATCGGCAAGCTGCCCAATACCTTTGATGATGTGGCGGACGACGCGTGGTATGTCGAAACGGTAATATGGGCTGCGGCAAACGGCATTATGATCGGTTACGGCAATGGGAAATTCAACCCGGAAGACGTAGTGACTAAAGAGCAAATGGCGGCGATTATTTACCGCTTACAGGATGCCGCCGGCCTGTTACTGCTGAAAGATAAGGACGCAAAGAAATTTACCGACTTAGACGAGGTAAGCGAGTGGGCGAAACCGGTGGTGAACGCTTTAGTGTCGCAGGGGATATTCAACTATATCACCGGAGACAAGATAAATTCGCAGGACCCCGCAAGCAGAGCCGAAGTAGCCTCCATGTTTTATCGCTATCTGACGGCGGTAAGCGAGATTGAGAACGCGGCAAATACAAAATCAGATCAAAACTAAACGGACGATTGATATGGACCCATATTGATAAGATAATCCGAAGCCGCTCATCCCAATGGGAGACGGTTTCGGATTTATCTTTTTCAGTGAAATATCAGAAATGGGTGAGGTACTATTTTGTTGTCACTTATCGTCCTGGAATGTATACCCATCCGACAACCGTTTATCCTGAAGATCCGCCCACGCTTCCCAGCCCTTGTCGCGCAATAAGGCGTTATCACGCTTTAACGCGGGGTTCCTCTCGAAGAAAACGGTAAGCTTTTCACAGGGATAATCCCCGCATAAAGCGCACATTTCGACGCCTTTGCCTTTTGCGCAAAGCCTGATCGAGCAGCCGGGGTCGCCGCTCCCCTCCCTGCAGGAGAGGCACGCGCCATCCGTAGCCATCCCCTTCAGGAATGGCCAGAACCCGTCGCCACCGGGTATAAAGTTGATGACTTCTTCGAACCCCGCCTTCTTCATTTCGTCAAATAAGACTTTTGCCGCCGGTTCTACCTTTGTCTTGACCGCGCAGTGTCCGCAGTAAAGGCCGCAGTAGCATGAGTATTTCTTATCCATCAGCTCAAACCTCCCGTTATTGGATTTCGTTCTTGAACTCAGCGTAACACACAAAACACGCCGACAGTGTGTCTTGTTTACTCGTACATTGAAAAAATATTTTCAGCAGCAGCCTTAACGTCCTCCGCGATTTTAGCCGGCGCCAGTACTCTGACCTTATCTCCGAAACCGAGGAGCCAACCGACAAGGAAGTCATGGTTTGAAAAGCTGAGTTCAAAGAGCAGTCCCCCGTCTGTTTCCACAAAGCAGTCTAATCCATATGCTTCAATGAGCTGGTACTTTGCGGACGGGTCAAACAGCGCGGTGAGTTTAATCGCGCCTGCGTAGCGTATGCTGAAATCCTTTTTATCCGGGGGGATTTCCCGCGGCTCATAGCTATCGCCGCACAGCGTTAAGTTCCACAATCGCAATAGCTTAAACAACCGCCAATCCCGGCGCTCCAGGCAGTATCCGAAAACGTACCACGCCGACCATTGGAAAATGACGAAGTAGGGTTCGATACGGCGGCGGACGTCGCCTTTATCGTAGTAATAATCAAATTCAATCACCCGCGCTTCGAGGATGGCGCCTTTTATCCGTTCGATTTTCTCCGATAACTGTCCTTTGAAATGGGAAGACAGGTCGATGATGATCGGCTCGCGCAGGGAAATGACGGCGTCTGAATTCGCATGGAGTTTATCCAGAGTGCGTTCGACCTTCGATCGGTCCGATATACTGCCGATGCCTTTGAGGGCGGCTATCATACCGGATAATTCGTCGACGGTAAGTACGCTTTTATCTAACCGAAAGCCCTCGGCGATGGAAATACCGCCGCCGATTCCCTGATATGTGACGACCGGGATTCCGGCTTGGCAGAGCGCGTCTATGTCGCGCCCGATGGTTCGCCGGCTGACTTCGAATTTCTCAGCAAGACGCGGCGCCGTCACGCGGTCGTTTTGGAGCAGAATGGTCAGTATCCCAAGCAGTCGGTCGAGCTTCATGTCGTTCATTCTCCGTCAATGAAAAAGATCCTCAAGCGTTACCTCAGAATGGACGATGCCGGAGTATTTATTCCATATGATTCCATACGTTGTCACCAAGGTGAGGTGCACGGCTTTCTTCGTGCGGGTTTCCGCTTCAAAGACAGCGATCCTGTTCCGTAACCCGGTCTCTTCTTTGCTTGTTATGGAATATTCCGCTTTACTGTATTTCATTTCACACAAATTGATAATGCCGTCTTTTCGATCGAATAACAAATCGATTTGCGCGCCCGGCGACGACTGTTTGCTGCGCCATGACGACATTTCGGTGGAAATCGCAGCAATGCCGAGAGCTTCCTTGATTTGCTCGGAATGGGAGAGGCAGACCTGTTCATAAGCATAACCTTTCCACGCCGACAAAGAGGGGCTCTCCAGATTGCTCGTCCAAAAACGCGGATTCTTCGACCGGTTACCGTTGATAAAACGCAAATGGAACAAACTAAACGGGTCGGTAAGCTGATACAGACAGAGGTTATCGTCCATCAAATAGCCGGGGTAAGCGCGGATGAAGCCGCAAAGCTCAAGTTCTTCTAATATTTGCGTCAGTCCCCCGCCCGAGGTCAGTCCGCTTGCATGGATGATTTCATCTCTGGTCAACCCTTTTGTTTTTGTACTCAGCGCATTCACAACACGTATGTAATTACCGGAATTCCTAAAGAGTGTTGAATAAACTTCCTGAAACTCGCCGCGAAGAGAACCGTCGTCATCAAAACAGAGAGCGTCCACATTTTGCGGCAAGCTCAACCCTTTTCCGAGCAGACTTAAATAGTAAGGGACGCCGCCGAAAATCATATACGCTTCGCATATACGATATCGCCCGAGGTTAAACTCTTTTTCTTTTAAATAAGCCTCCGTTTCTTTTAACGTGAACGGAAGCAGGCGCATTCTCCGCGTCACTCTATTGTATAAACCGCCTTTATTTTTTAATAGATTATTTACAACCCACGATGTTGAGGAACCGCAAATAATCAGGAATATATCGGGCCTCCCCGACGCCCAACCATTCCAAAAATGCTCCAGGGCGGTCAGGAACCCGGATTTTGGCGTGTCCATCCATGGCGCTTCGTCGATAAATACTACTTTTCTCTTTGACTTATTTAGTTTCTCCAGTTTATTTTGAAGAAGCGCGAACGCATCGAGCCAATTTTTGGCCGCTTCGTCAGATCCGCCGAAACTGTCCTTAATCGCCATATTCCATGCCTGAAGCTGCTCTTCCTTTTTTTTGCTCGCAAGCCCGGTCGCATAAAAATCGAGTTCTCCGTGAAAATACTCGCGTATCAGAAACGTCTTGCCGATTCGTCTCCGCCCATACACGGCTAGAAATTCCGGCGCCCCTGAATCATTATATTGTTTGAGCGCCGCCTTCTCTCTATCACGTCCGATGATATTCATTTCGCCCCTCCGGGATAACTCGCCAAAACCTTATTGAAATCGCGCATTTGGCGAATAATAGTTTTATATTGCCAGAATAACAGATACAACAAAATACGTCAATAATATTGGTGCTATGCGAAAAAATAAATCATTGCCGAATAAATCACAAGCGTAATAAAAAATAATAACTCGCCAAAACATGATAAAAACAGCGTGTTTTGGCGGGCTATTATCAATGGACGCCAGTCAACCCATCGTTGATCACAACCGCGTCTGCGTCGGTGTCAGGGCAGGGGCTTGCTCCGCTTAACGAAATCAGCGATCAAGCGCAGTTGCTTATCGGATAGCGTAACGCCGCCTTTGCTGCCGGCGTAATTAAGGAAGCCCATTTTAACCGGCAACGCGCTTTCATTCACGGCGATGCCCTTGGCCTTAACGAGGGCAGCGATTTTACCCGTTCCGCTCATCATTCCGCCGGTAGAAAAAACGGCTACCGACTTAGCGGTATTTGATTCTAACGCGTTTAAGAAATCGATAAGGGCGCGGTCAATCGACCAGGCATAAACGCCGCCGCCGATATACAAGACGTCGACCGGTTCGTCTATCGGACTGCTGATCGGCTCCGCTTTCACGCTCAGCTCGTTCGCGATGGCTTCCGCTACCGCTTTAGTATTCCCGCCGCGGGATTGATATCGTACCGCAATATTCATCGATGATTCACCTCCAACTAAATAATAACATAAACATCGCTATAACTAAAATCCGCCTTCTTTCCGGATATTAAGGAAGCGGCAGCAGCCCTCTCCGAATACTATACTCATTTCCCGGCTGTATGCCGCGATAAGCTCATCCGGCACGACGCTCAGGACAGTCCCCGCGAAACCGCCGCCATGGACCCGCCAGGCGCCCTTTCCGGCGAGGATTTTCTCCGAAAGCGCAAGGGCCAGGGTCAGCCCCTGCCGCTGGGGACGAACCAGGCTGTAAACGTTCTGCAAATAGGCGAGGGAAGACCGCCCCGATTCGATAACAAGCTCAAAGAACGCACTCATATCCTTGTTTTCCAGGGCCGCGGCCTGCTTTAACACACGTTCGTTTTCCGCGAAATAGTGGATAGCTCGTAAAACCGCCCGGTCGCCCAGCCGACGCAGGCGGCTGATTGAAGAATAAAACTCCTCCGCGGAGATTTCGCTTAAGTATCCCTTGCCGAAATACTCCGCGACAGCTTTCATTTCATCTGTGATTGCCGTATAGTCGGGCGTCAGATCCGCGTGGGAATCCCCGGTCGCGACGACGCAAAAGCGATATCCGGATAGTTCGGCGTTTACCGGCGTGACAAGCGGTTTTAGCGGTTCCGCGAAGTCGATTATATTAAGCCCGCCGAAGACGGACGCCGTTTGATCCATCAGCCCGCAAGGCTTCCCGAAGTAGTTGTTCTCAGCGAACTGCCCGGCCAGAGCTATCTCCGTGGACGATATAACCGCCCCAAATAGCCTTTTAAAAATACTGGCGATAAGGACTTCGAAAGCCGCTGAACTGGATAAGCCTTCACCGATCGGTACTGAGGACAATAGTTCCGCGTCAAATCCGCCGACGGGATAATGATGATCCGCAAACCATGCCGCTATCCCGCGGATAAGACCCGCCGCCGTCCCCTTTTCCCCGTCGCGGGCGTCCAGCTCGCCTAAGTCGATTTCCGGCGCGCCGGGAGCCGCGCCGGATAAACGTACGATATTTGAACCGTTCGCTACGGCGGTTGCCGTGGTTTCCAAATCCACGGCTGCCGCTAAAACGCGTCCGCGCTGGTGATCCGTATGGTTGCCGCCTATCTCAATCCGTCCCGGCGCTGAAAAGAAATGTTTACTCATTCGTTCTCCTCTCTGTCGAGTGAATCAGAGCAGAGGTCCGGACCGCAAAACGCGTTCCCATAATATAAAGGAAGCGGCTCTAAAACGGGCCGTATCCCGCAGTATGGGCGAAAATCAAGAAAACAACAGAGACAGCCACAAGGGCGGTCTGGAGTTTCCAGGTCCATCTAAACCAAACAGTATACGGTACGCCGATGATGCCGAGAACGATCAAGAGAACCGCGTTGGTCGGATAAATCATATTCGAGAACCCGTCGCCGAAACAAAAGGCGAGCACGACGCTCTGACGCGTGAGGCCAATCAGTTCAGCCAGGGGCGCGAGCAGGGGGACGACTAAAAAAGCCTTTGCCGACGCGCCGCCGATAAAAAAATTAAAGCACAGTACAAAAAGAAAAATAACCATCAGGGAAGTCAGCGGATTTGACCCGACGACCAGTTCGTAGGCGTAATGCAACAGCGTATCCATAACGCCGCCGGATACGATGATCTGCTTGACGCTCATGGCAAGCATGAGCAGCGCCGCGCCGGGCAGGAAGGATACGATGCCTTTGCCGAAATCCCGGAACACGCGGCCGTAACCGGACAGAAGCCCGGCGCCGATGCCGCCGCAGGTAATCGATAAAGCGATGACCGGCATGGAGTATGCGCTGAGAGCGGGGAGGAAGACGCCTGCCGTCACATAGAAGGCGATGGCTAATAAGCTGAACCCAAAAAACGCAAGCGCTCGCTTGGATTTCTCCGGGTCTGCCGGATCGCCCGCGCCTGCCGGATCGCCCGCGCCTGAAACGCCCATTGCGGAGATTTCTATCCCGTGGAGGAGGGATTTCCCGGGGTCGAGTTCGATTCGTTTGGCATATAGATATAAAAATAACAGGAGTATTGCATATACAACGACGAAAACGACGCCGCGCAGCCACAAGCCCGAGTATACGGGCAAACCCGCGAGCCTCTGGGCGACGCCGGTGGTAAAGGGGTTGAATGTACTGGCGGAAAAGCCGAAGCCCACCGCGAGGACGCTCATCCCTATGCCCACGAGGGCGTCCCAGCCCAGGGATATAGCCAGGGAGACGGTAATGGGCGCCAGAATCACCGTTTCCTCAAAGAGCCCCATGCACGACCCGAGCGCCATGCCAAAGAGCGTAACCGCCGCCAGCAGAGCGTATTTCTTCTTCTCGAAACGGTTGATGATAAGCCCCATGGCATATTGAAGCAAGCCGCATTTATCCAGGATGAGGAAAACGCCGCCGATGAGCATGATAGAGAGGATAATCATGATCGCAGTCAACGCGTCCGGCCCGGCGAATACTTCAAGTGGAGCGGTAAAAAGCCGCCAGACCTGCAGCCGCCCGTGCTCCGTCCTGACGTAGGAACCTGGGACCACGATTTCGCGGCCGTCGGTCACAACGCGTTCGTACATGCCTGTCGGGACGGTTTGCGTGAGAATCATGGCGAGTATCATGACGCCGAGCAGGACAGCCGCCGTACTGACAAATGTCCGCCTTCCGATCTTCAGGCCGTAGGAGCCGATATCGTTCATTTATATTACCCCGCTTTTTAAAGTGACAATTAACGCCGGTTATCTCCGAGCCTGACCGGCACGAAATCATTAATCTCCAAGGTATCAGGCCCGACTATACAATCCAGCGCGGTAATCCTCACGCCGGACTCCCCGGCGGCCGCAAGCGCCTCTCCGAAGCCGGGATGCGTCGCGTAATTCGGGATGAAATAATGAACGCCCCTCATTTGAATCACAAATACCGCGTGGGCATCGTATCCTTCGCGTACACATCCGGCGAGTTCGTTCAGGTGCCTTACGCCCCTTAATGTCGGCGCGTCCGGAAACATCGCGGCGCCGTCTTCCTCCAACGTGACGCCTTTCACCTCGATGAAGATTTTACGTTCACCGGTTTCTACATAGAAATCAAAGCGGGAACCGCCATATTTCACTTCCGGCTTGATGTGACGGATTCCTTTAATGTACCGCCCGGACCGCAGGTATTCCAGAAAGACCTTATTCGGCGCCTGGCTGTCCATATTGACGAGTCGATCCCCTTTGCGGACCGCTACCAAATCATATTTAGTCGAACGTTTTGGATTATCCGCCGCGTTGAGAAACACTACCGCGCCGGGGATCAGGAGTTCTTTGCAGCGCCCCGTATTCTTAACGTGGCAGATCTCAATCTTCCCCTTCGTTTCTACCTGGGCGATAAACCGATTGGGGCGGGAAAGAAAAAGACCTTCCTGAATGTCCGCGTATATCATTTGCGCTGGTTGATATGCTTCCCGAGGATGACGTCCACATTGATGATGTGCTTGACGAACCAGTTCATCATGGACTTTTCCAACAGGCGCCTGAATTCGGGAGTAGGACCGTTTTTAAAAAACTCCTGCCTCATCCGGTGGAATTCGGCGATATACCACTGATGCAAAGAATGGTGCCAGTCGTAATGGGGGTATCCGGTCTTTCGCTGCAGTTCTTCTTCGTCGCCAAAATGCTTGATGATGTATTCGCCGAGAAAATTCAGGATCTTTTCCGCTTCAGCATGGCTGATGGTATCGTCCTCTATCGCTTCGACGGCGTTGATCCGGCTGATCATCTCTTCGTGCTGCTCATCCAGCAGAGCCACATGGGTATGCAAGTCAAGGGTGTAATAAATCATCGTCGTACTCCTTCCGTTTATTCGTCGAAGTCCTCGTCTTCTCCATCGACTCCCGTAAACCCGCTGGGTTCGATAACGCCGATCCCCAGGCTGTTGATCTCCTCCAGAAAATCTTCGGATAGATGGGGCAATATATCGTCATAATACTTGATATAGTTATAATAACCGCCGACGAAGTGCTGGACGTCGTCGATCCTGACTCTGTAATCATGGTGGCGGACGAAAAATGAACCGAGGATTTTGTCGGGGTACCGCATGTACATGGCGTATTCGGGATAGAAGTAACCGTTCAGCATATGACGGGCTCTTTTGTATATCGTCTGGGCGAAGCGCTCCAGGTCGAAATTATCGGGATAGTCAACGGGGATTTGATTCTCCAGCATACGGCTGTAAGTTTCCCAGCCGGCCATCAACAGCTCAAGATAGGTATGGAAGGACGTTTCCCTTCTGTATATCCTGTTTAAATTGTTCGCGACGTTGCGCATGGCGAATTCGTAATAACGCGGGTCGCTCACGTGTTTGGTAACCTCGTTCATGGAGTAGGCGACCCAATGGTCGGTATATTTAGTATAATCATTCCTGATGAAATTTTCTACAGAAGCCACGGCAGCGTTAAGATAGGTTTCATCTTTCGTCAACGAATACGCCCGCGCCAGGGCGAACGTAGCTTCGCCGTCATAATAAATGATCCGGAATTCTTCCTTCGGCGAGAAATCCGCGGAATTCAATACGTGATAGAATTTGCCGCTGTCCGGATCCTGTAATCTGACGATCCCGTTCGCCAGGAGGCGAACCAGACCGGCATACTCGTCTGTATTGAGCAGATCCATGTATTCCGTAAGCATAACGACGGCCATGGCGTTGGCGCCCAGCCTGACCTCGTCGGCGGTCCTCTCAATCACCCAGGCTATGCCTTCTTCGGGGTACTCCACGAACTCCTCCAGCATGTAGGCGATAGCGGCGTCCACGGAAGGTATAATGGACTCGTCGCCGGTCAGGCGGTAGTAGTGGTTAAGCAGGCTCCAGGTCGCGCAGATATGCCGGATCGTGTTGTACCCGTTCATGGGGTTGTCAAAGATGGGGAAGTGGCCGTAGAGGAACTTTCCCTCCGGTCCGATTTGATCAGCCAGAAACCGGGAAGAGGAAGCGACGAGATCCGCGACGGCTTTGTCGTCCACCATCCCGATTACGCGCCTTCCGTAATCAAGGCCGCTGTCATACAAAGGGAGCACCCGGCCGTCTCCGCCGCAAAAAAAGCCCAAGGTGGTAAAGGTCGTGATCCGGTCAGGGATATCCGTCATCCTGTCCCGCCCGGTCGATCTCAGATAATTATTAAAATTATTCATGTTTAGCGCCGGCGTATCGTAATCCACTTCCCCGCCGCTTATCTCGGCTTCGGTATAATAACGGAATATCCGGTTGCCGTTGAGCTCGGCTTCCAGGAAAGCCGTCTCGAAATCCTTGTCGAAAGCGAGCCCCCGCCTGTAGAAGAAACGATAATGCGCGTCTATGATCTCTTTCTGCAAGTCCAGGGCAGCGATTTCCCGCGCGGAGTTGACTACGTCGGCTTTGGCCCAGGCTACGTCGCGGTCCGCGTTTTTAACCAGTTTCCGGGCTTCCTTATCGGCGGCTTCCCAGGCGGATTCCAGCGTAACCCCCGAGCCGTTTACTACCCGCGCCCTGCTTGTCCCGTCGCATATGGAGATAAAGACCACATAAGGCCCGGGTTTTTCTATTTTTTCCGAGACGCCGGCGTCTCCGAGGATGTAGTCTTTCAACGCGGCGACCTGTTTGCTCCGGGAAGACAGGGCGGGTTCGGGGCGCAGGAGAAGCCAGAGGGCGGCGGCGGCAATCAACGCGAGCGCTGCGGCGAAGATGACTTTTTGTGTTTTTTTTCGTTTTATCGCTTGCGCCCTTTTTTGCTCCGCCCTAAGCTTTGAAGTTTTACTCATTTTTGTATCACCTGTAGATGAATGTAACATAATTAATCCATTGGCGCAATGATGAGTATGCTGATATACTGAAGCGGGCGGTATTAAATGAGCCCCATCAAGCATAAATTCAAAGATGTAAGGAGAACGAATATGGACGAAAAGGAACTGCTTTTCTCTCTGCTTGAAGGGTCGCGGCGGGAGATATTCGCGCTGGGGAAGCGGCTATTCGATAAACCGGAGCTGGGCTTTAAGGAAACAGGGACAGCCGCGATTATCAGAAAATTCCTGGATAAACACGGCATGCCGTACAGGTCGGGGCTTGCCCTGACCGGCGTCAAGGCGAGCCTGGGGAGCGGGGGATACCATATCGTCCTGGCGGCTGACATGGACGCCTTGCCTGTGTCGGGACCCGACGGGCCTGTCTGTATACATTCGTGCGGCCACAGCATCCAAGTGGCTGTCATGCTGGCGGTCATGAACGCGCTCCAACAAAGCCGGCTGCTGGAGGGCGGGCCGGGCAGGGTGACTTTTCTGGCTACGCCCGCGGAGGAATATGTGGACCTGGACTTCCGCCGGCAGCTGATCGAGAACGGCAGTATCCGCACGCCCTCAGGCAAGCAGAACATGATCGCCGACGGTGTTTTCGACGACGCGGACTGCGTGCTGAGCTGCCATGTCATGGGGGACGCCGGTTTCGAATTTGACGTGAATTCCACATTAGCGGGCTTCTGCGCGAAGAAGGTCCGGTTCGTCGGACAAGCGGCTCATTCCGGCGTAGCGCCCCATGAAGGGCGAAACGCTTTACATGCCGCCTCGCTGTGCCTGCAAGCCTGCGCTTATATCGCGGAGCAGTTCCCGCAGTCGGCGGGCGTCCGCCTGCATCCTATAATCAGCCAGGGGGGCGTTTCCATGAACGCCATCCCCGATTTGGCTGTATTGGAAACTTATCTGCGGGCGAATACGACAGCGGAGCTGATGGAACTCCAATCGCGCTTCGACGCGGCGGCAAAGCATTGCGCTGCCGCGATAGGGGTAGAGTGCGAAATCGAGGATACGGTCGGCTACCTGCCGCTAAGCCAGTCGCCGACCCTTTGCCGGGCGCTGTATCAGAATATGCAGGAGTTGTGCGGCGCCGGGCGGATTCAGGAAAATGTTGTCTCCGGCGCCTCCGGCGATATCGGGGATATCGCGGCGCTGCTGCCGGCGGCGCAGTTCGGCTTCGGCGGAATAGAAGGGCGCGTACACAGCGCGGAGTTCGCGGTGGGCGACCCGGAGCGGGCTTATATCGGGACCGCAAAGGTAGTGCTTGGCGCCATCGTCGATATACTGCGGGACCCCGGGCTTCAGGAGCGGTACATGGATTTCGCGCGGAGGAAAGCGGCATACATGAGGGACTGGCTGCATTTGGATTAGCCAGAGGATCAGCGTAATAATAAAAGGCTCCGGGCTGACCGGCGTCATTAGCCGATATCAGAACGGAGCCATTATTCATGCTATACCTAATACTGGAAAAGTTTTGCGCCGGTGTGCCCGGCTTTATCCGCCTATCCTTTTCCTCCTGCGCTGCGTGACCTGAGCGCCCGTCATGCCAAGGAGTATCATCATGAATACGCCGAAGGTCATGGCGTTCGCGCCGGTCTGGGGCAGGTTCCCCAGTGCGACTTCGTCGTCCTCGATCTCATAGTCCTGCGGGGTCAGGTCGCCTAAAGGGCTCCCGCCGTCGGTGATATTCACCGTTCCCGCATACTCGTCGATGAGGCCCTCGATGGAGTCGATATCGATCAGGTCGTCGTCGTCGTTTCTGTTGGTTACGACGTCGTCGTCTTCTTCACCACCGCCGATATAGATCCATCTGGCGGTGAAGGTGACGTCTCCTTCGAGGACATATTCAGCGCCGGCAGCCCATTGCGCCGCGCCTTCTGAGTCGTCCTGCCAGCCGTCAAACCGATAGCCGGACCTTGTAGCGGAAGGAAGCAGGAATTCCGTGCCTTCGTCCAGATCGTATGAGTTGTTTCCCGCGCTGAAATAACCTTCGGAAACAAGAGTGCCGCCGCCGGTGACGAAGTTGACAGTGAACTGTACCTTATTTTCTTCCCATTCTGCGGTAAAGGTGACGAAGCTGTAGACGGTATACTCAGCG
>Ga0082212_10000770_pt1 | contig 46713 bp, 46 predicted proteins | sample TergutNt197P3_FD_71548 | JGI IMG/M metagenome (GOLD analysis project Ga0082212, IMG submission 71548) | Neocapritermes taracua P3 segment gut microbial communities from Petit-Saut dam, French Guiana - Nt197 P3 | ecosystem: Host-associated > Arthropoda: Insects > Digestive system > Gut ... | reverse complement strand
CAGCCACCGTTTGGAGGTAATGCCGGTTTCGCTTTTTCAGGGCTTCCATATCCACACCGCCTTTGCCCGCCGCAGGCTTTCCAGCGGCACAAGCCCGAAATATCTGCCGTCAAAACTGCCGGAGTGATCCGCCAGCACCAGGGCCATGCCGGGGGGAATGTGGGCAAAACCATTCCGCTGGATATGCACAGGAGAACCACTGACCGCTTAAACACGTATTTATTTTTAGGACGCAACACTAGGCCGCTCAAGAGGCGCCTTTGGCACAAAAATTCATGCTTTGTCGGATGCCTTATCGCTCATCACGTCGGCATACTTCGCACGCAATTCCTCCAGAGGCGGGATTTTTGACATACTTCCCTCGATTTTTGGAAACAAAAAAATCCCGAACAATGCGGGCGGCTTGAGCAAACCACGGATCGGATATTTTTGTCAAGGAAGTCTCCGGCCTGCGCCGCTCCTTGACGCCTTTCACGGCGACTTGTTACCGTATAGCCGCCATGTCGTACCCGGCCCCTTCCCTCGCCTTCCGTCTGCGCTGCCTGGCCGCGACGGCCCTCGTCTTTTGCGGATCGGCCCTGGTCTTGCGCCTGGTTCTGCCGCTGGCCTTCCCCGCCGATCTGCCCGTTTCGCCCGGCATTGTGGTCGGCATTGGTCTTGGTTTTATCAATGATCTCGCTCCATTGTCCTTCGGGTTGCTTGCGCCTGCCGCCATCCTCCTGCTGCCGACGGATCGCTTCATCCGGCGGGGTGCGGGCAGGTTCGTATGCTTGGCCGTGCTGTTTCTGTTCAGCGCGGTTGTCATTTTTTCCACCTGCGCCGAATACTTTTTCTGGGAAGAATTCCACGCCCGCTTCAACTTCATTGCCGTCGACTATCTCATTTACACTACAGAACTGATCCGCAACGCCATCGAATCTTACCCGCTGGGCTTCATTCTGCCGGCCATCGGGATTGCGGCGGCCCTTGTCAGCCTGGCTGTCTGGCGTCGCCTGCTCCGCCGCGCCTGGAGCGCGCTCCGGCCCGAAGACGAGCCATCCGGCCTGTTGCGCCGCCTCGGCCTGCTCCTCTGCCTGCATGGACTGGCGGGACTCGTGTTTGTGCTGTTCACGCCGCTGCACTTTGCGCAGGATCGATTCTGGCGGGAGTATGTCAAAGACGGCGTGTACGAGATTTTTTCCGCTTTCCGCCATAACCAGTTGGACTACCGGGCTTTTTACCGCACCATGGACGCCGGCGAAGCCTTCGCCCTGATGCGGGAGGAGCGCAAGGCGCAAGGGGTCTTCCGCCCGGACAGCGCAGACCTGGTGCGGGACATCGTTGCGCCCGGAACCGAAGCGCGGCCCCATGTCATTCTGGTGATCATGGAGAGCATGGGCAGCAAATGGCTGGACCACTCGCCCAATTTGCGGAACCTGGCGGAAAACGGCCTGAGTTTTACGAACATGCTGTCCACGGGAACGCGCACCGTGCGCGGTATTGAAGCGATCATGCTCGGCGTTCCCCCCACTCCCGGAAACTCCATCGTGCGCCGTCCGAACAACGCGGGCCTGTTCAGCCTGGGCACGCTATTCAGAGAGAAAGACTACGATCTGAGCTTCATTTACGGAGGCTACGGCTACTTTGACAACATGAACGCCTTTTTTTCCGCCAACGGGTACCGCATTGTGGACAAAACGGTTTTCGCCGCGCACAACAAAACCTTCAGCACCGCCTGGGGCCAGTGCGACGAAGACCTGCTCAACCAGAGCCTGCTGGAAGCCGACGCGGTCCATGCGCGCGGCAAACTTTTCCAGCAGGTTCTTCTGACCACGAGCAACCACCGCCCCTTCACCTACCCCGAGGGCAAGGTGGACATCGCGCCGGGCAGCAGCCGGACCGGCGCGGTCGTGTATTCCGATTACGCCATCGGCCGCTTCATGGAGGCGGCCCGGACCCGTCCGTGGTTCGACAACACGATCTTCATCTTCGTCGGCGACCATCCCTCGGCCGTTGCCGGCAGAACGGAAGTTCCGGCCGACGCTTACGGCATCGTCTGCATCATGTACGGTCCCAAATTTTTTCAACCGCACACGGTGGATACCCTGTGCAGCCAGATCGACGTGGCGCCCACCCTGTTCAGCAGGCTGAACTGGAGCTACCGCTCGCAATTTTTCGGAGAAAACGCTGTGACCATACCGCCGGAACGCGGCCGCGCCTGGATTGCCACATACTTGCTGCTCGGCTTCAGAACCCTGGACGGACTCGCGGTGCTCGATCCCCGCGGCAAGGCGGATGTTGCGGCCATCACTCCGGCCGGCGAGCGGGCCGTCAGGGAAAGCGCGCAGGATGCGGCCTGGCGGCGACGCCTCGTGGACCTGACCGTAGGCTCCTACCAGTGCGCCTATGACCTGTTCACCAGCGGCAAGCTGGCGGAAAGCTATGTGCGGCAGCGTTAAAAAATTCAGAGAAAATACCCGTGATCCACGAAATAGCGCCTCACCGCTACCACCCCGAATTTACGCCGCGCCCTCCCCGTGATGCGGATCGCGTGCTCTTTTTCAGTGGGAAAAAGGTCTTGTTGCTGCACGGCGGGGACGATGCCGCGAGCGGACCGGCGATGCCGCGCCACGCGGATATGATGGGCCGCCTCTACCACGACGCAAACAGTCTGCGATACCTTTTTTCCATAGACGAGACCGCGTTCTTTTTCGCGCCGGAGGGTTTGCCGCCCGAAACCGGGGAATTCCGTCTGGAAAATCCGGCCATTTTCAGAACCTTCAGACCGCTCTGGCTGGCTTTTGCCGGAATAACGGGGAGCCATTTTTGCAACTGGTACGCCACACACAAGTTCTGCGGCGCCTGCGGCGCGGCCTTCCGCCACAGCGAAGCGGAACGGGCGCTTGTCTGCGCGGCGTGCGGGCATATCCTCCACCCCGCCATCGCGCCGGTGGTTATTGTCGCGCTCACAGACGGAGACAGGCTGCTCCTGACCCGCTACAAGGGCCGCCCGTACGCGAACTACGCGCTGGTGGCCGGTTTTGTGGAAATCGGCGAATCCCTTGAGGATGCCGTGCGGCGGGAAGTCAAAGAAGAAGTGGGGCTTGCGGCCGCCAACATCCGGTATTACAAAAGCCAGCCCTGGGCTTTTTCCGGCTCGCTCATCGCGGGCTTTTTCGCCGATGTGGACGGAGCAAGAAGCATCGTCATGGACCGCAACGAGCTTTCCGAGGCGCTCTGGCTGCGCCGCGAGGACATTCCAAAAGACCCGCTGTACGAAAAAAACAGCATCAGCCTCACCTCGGAGATGATCGGCGCGTTCTGCGCCGGCGACTTTCCACGAATGTGATGGTTCAGGAGGAAACGCGCTCTTTACGATGGTCGTTCACCAGGATCTTGATCAACGATTGCCGGGTGATGCCCATGTGTGCGGCCTCACGGTCAAGGGCGTTCACCATTCAAGCCGAAAAGCTGACATGCGCCACCTTGGGCTGGAAATTCATGAACTTTGCTTTATCCCAGTCCACATAGGCGGAATATCCTCTCCGGCATGAAACGCCCGGTCAAATTCCTCTTTGCCTTTTCGCTTGACCGGATTCCGTGCGGAGTATATATCAGGTAGGCCTTTCGATGGTGGGCGCGTAGCAAAAAATGCCAAAAAGACGGCATCGGAAATTTTCTTGGTGGATTTCTTGGCACATACATTTTTATTAAAAAAATTTATGATGTCATTTTAGTAGGATACGACACCAACCCGATAGCGCTCGTGACCATGTTTGCCATGAAGATTGGGAGGGAGGTTCGCTTCCCTCCCTTTTTGGATTGTTTTGGAGATTGTTTTCGTTGCGCCGCGGGGAGTATGCCATGCGCATCAGCGTTGAGGGAAACATGGTGGATGTTCAGGAACCGGCCCTGTGCGCGGATGCGCTCAAGGCCGGCCTGTCCGGAAAACGGTTCAAGGCCGCTCTGGCCTGTCGCGTGACAGGCGGCGGCAGTGACGGCCGGGTGCTGGATATGGCGGCCGCGTTGCCGCTGGACGCTACGGACTGCGCCCTTGTCACCGCCGACAGCCCGGAAGGGCTTGAGATTATCCGCCATTCCACGGCCCATGTGCTGGCGGCGGCAGTCAAGCGCCTGTTCCCGGCGGCGCAAGTCGCCATCGGCCCGGCCATTGACTCCGGTTTTTACTACGATTTTGATGTCGAGCGGCCTTTCGGGCCTGAAGATTTTGCGGCCATTGAGGCGGCGATGCGCGCCATCGTGGCCGCCGGCGAGCCTTTTGTCCGCTCCGAATTGCCTCGCGATGCGGCCGTAACGCTGTTCGCGGATGCGAACGAGACATACAAGCTCGCACTGATTGCCGATTTGCCGGACGAAACAGTATCGCTTTACCGGTGCGGCGATTTTACGGACCTGTGCCGGGGGCCGCATGTGCCGACAACCGGCGCGCTCGGGGCTTTCGCGCTTTTGTCCACAGCCGGCGCGTACTGGCGCGGCAGTGAAAAAAATCGTATGCTTTCCCGAATTTACGGAACGGCTTTCGCCGACGACAAAGCCCTCAAGGCCCATCTGCACCAGATGGAAGAAGCCAGGCGCCGCGACCACCGCAAACTCGGCCGCGAACTCAAGCTGTTCGCCTTTCATGAGGACGTGGCGCCGGGCATGGTGTTCTGGCTGCCCAAGGGCATGATGGTGCGCACCATCCTGGAAGATTTCCTGCGCAAAGAACACGTGAAGCGCGGCTACGAACTGGTGCAGGGGCCGCAGATTCTGCGGCGCGAATTGTGGGAGAAGTCCGGCCACTACGCCAACTACCGTGAAAACATGTATTTCACGGAAATTCACGACGACGTGCGCGACACGGTGGACACACACGGGGTCAAACCCATGAACTGCGTGGGGCACATGCTGGTTTACGGCGAGGATCTGCGCAGTTACCGCGACCTGCCCCAGCGCTACTTCGAACTCGGCGTCGTGCACCGGCACGAACGTTCGGGCGCGCTGCACGGCCTCTTGCGAGTGCGGCAGTTCACGCAGGACGATGCGCACATTTTGTGCATGCCGGAACAACTGGAAGAGGAGATCATCGGCGTCATGAAGCTGGCGGACGATCTCATGAAGCTGTTTGGCTTTGACTACAGTATCACGGTCTCCACCCGGCCCGAAAAAAGCATCGGCACGGACGAGGATTGGGATCGCGCCACCAAGGCGCTGATCCAGGCTGTGGAGTCGCGCGGCCTGCCGTATCGCGTGAGCGAAGGCGAAGGCGCGTTTTACGGGCCAAAGATCGACATCAAGGTGACGGACGCCATCGGCCGTGAATGGCAGTTGACCACGAACCAGGTGGATTTTACCCTGCCGGATCGCTTCGATTTGAGCTACATCGGCCAGGATGGCGCCCGCCACCGTCCGGTCATGGTGCATCGGGCCATCTTGGGTTCGCTGGAGCGTTTTGTCGGCGTATTGACCGAACACTACGCCGGCGCTTTTCCCACCTGGATTTCTCCGGTACAGGCGCGCCTTTTGACCGTCACGGACGCCCAGAACGCTTTTGCCGAACAGGCTCGCGCCTTTCTGGCGGATCAGGGCCTGCGGGCTGAAGCCGATACCCGAAACGAAAAACTGGGCTTCAAGGTGCGCGAGGCCCAGGTGGAGAAAATCCCTTACATGCTTGTTGTCGGTGATAAGGAAGTGGAAGCCGGCGGCGTCAACGTGCGTCTGCGTTCCGGCGAAAACCTCGGGATCAGGAGCCTGGCTGAAGCGGCGGCCCTGATGCGCGAGGACTGTGAAGCACCATTCAAACGCGGAGGAATGCGCTATATCTTCGCTTAATGCCAGACCAAGGCGCGAGATGTCCCAGGACAGCGTGCGCCGCAATGAACAGATTCGTGCTCGCGAGCTGCGTGTGATCGGCCCTGAAGGCGAGCAGCTCGGTATTCTGCCCAGAAGCGATGCCCTCGTTCAGGCCAGGGAATTCGGGCTTGACCTCGTGGAGGTGGCCGCCACGGCCGATCCGCCTGTGTGCCGGATCATGGACTACGGCAAGTTCAAGTACGAACAGCAGAAAAAGAAGCAGGAAGCCAGAAAACGCCAGACTGTCGTGCAGATCAAGGAAATCAAGGTCCGGCCCAAAACCGACGACCATGATTATGAAACCAAGGTCCGCCATATCCGGCGCTTTCTGGAAGAAGGCGACCGCTGCAAGGTGACCGTGTTCTTTCGGGGGCGTGAAATCGTCCACAAGGATCGCGGCCAGTCCATTCTGGATCGCATCGTGGAAGATACACGGGATGTGGCCAAGATGGAGCAGGAACCGCGCGCCGAAGGCCGGACTTTGCAAATGTTGCTGGCGCCTTTGCCCAAAAAGTAAAAAATAGCTTGATTTTTCTCGGCAAAACAGGCACAATAAAAAATTGCGCCGCGTTCCGGCTTCGGCTGGCGCGGCGTGCGGCAAGAACCGGCCGGTTTCGCCCGAAGCGGACCGGCATAACTCGATTCATGGAGCTGTCATGCCCAAGATCAAAACCCGGCGCGCCGCGGCCAAGCGTTTTCAGGTGACCGGCAGCGGCAAGTTCACCCGCCGTCGCCAGAACCTGCGCCACATCCTGACCAAGAAGAATGCCAAGCGCAAAATGCGCCTGGGTCAGGGCGCTCTGGTGGATGCCGCGAACATCAAGGCTGTCAGGCGGATGCTGCCGTACGCCTAGACTGTTTCTGCACCATCAACCACCGCCGGGCCGGCACATGGCCGCGGCGCATCCACTTGGCTGGCATACCCTCCGCCTCGCCAAGTGAGGACATGGAGGTTTTCCCATGCGCGTAAAGAGAGGTCTTGCCGCCCACAGCCGGCATAAGAAGTACATCGATCTGGCCAAGGGTTTCCGCGGCGGCCGCAGCCGCCTGTACCGCACCGCACGGGAGGCGGTCGAGCGTTCTTTGCAGTACGCTTACGTCGGCCGCAAACTGCGCAAGCGCGATTTCCGCTCCCTGTGGATTCAGCGCATCAATGCCGGCGCCCGCTTGGGAGGTTTGTCTTACTCCCGGTTCATCAACGGTCTGAATAAGGCCGGCGTGGCCATCAACCGCAAGATACTGGCGGATCTGGCCGTGCGCCACCAGGATGATTTCGCGCAGCTTGTGGCCCTGGCCAAGAGCAAGCTCTCCTGAATACTCGTCATGGACCTGTTCGCAGCACTTGAAAGCCTGATCCCGGCGTTTCAAGCCGGCCTGGATCAGGCCGTGTCATTTCCGGAACTGGAAGCCCTGCGCGTGGATTTTCTCGGCCGCAAAGGGCGTCTGGCACAGGTCATGGCTCACTTGCCGCAAACGGCGCCGGCGGATCGGCCGCGCCTCGGGCAGTCGGCCAATGAGGTCAAGCACCGCCTGACCGGGCTGTTCGAGGCGCGCAAAAGCGCCCTTGAAGCCGTCATGGCCTGCGCCGAACTGGCCCGGTTCGACGCCGGCCTGCCCGGACGCCTGCCTTGGCGCGGTTCGCGGCATCCCTGCATGCTGGTCATGGAAGAGGTCTGCTCCGTTTTTTCCGGCTTGGGCTACGACATTGTATCCGGTCGTGAAATTGAACTGGATTATTACAATTTTGAAGCCCTCAACATGCCGCCGGATCATCCGGCCCGAGACATGCAGGATACGCTGTATGTAGCGCCGGGCATCGTCATGCGCACCCACACTTCGCCCATGCAGGTGCACGCCATGCTGGCGCGCCGGCCGCCTTTGGCTGTTATTGCGCCCGGCAAGGTGTACCGCCGCGATTCGGACCTGACACATACGCCGATGTTCCACCAGATTGAAGGTTTGCTGGTGGGCGCAAACGTGAGCATGGCCGATTTGCGCGGCACGCTGACTGCCTTTGTCCGGGCCGTGTTCGGCGCGTCCACCCAGGTCCGTTTCCGGCCCAGTTTCTTCCCCTTCACCGAACCCAGCGCGGAAGTGGATATTTCCTGTTTTCTTTGCGGCGGCTCCGGGCAGGAGGCGGACGGCCCCTGCCGGGTGTGCAAGGGTACGGGCTGGGTGGAAATACTCGGTTCCGGCATGGTCGATCCGGCCGTCTTCACAAATGTGGGCTATGATCCGGAAGTGTACACCGGCTTTGCCTTCGGTATGGGCATCGAACGCATTGCCATGCTCAAGTACGGCATCGGCGATCTGCGCATGTTTTTTGAAAACGATGTGCGCTTTCTGTCCCAGTTTGCCTGAAACCCTTTCCTCAAGCCCAGGAAACAGCCATGCTGCTCAGCCTCAACTGGTTGCGTGAATTCGTGCCCTATGAAGGCACGGCCCAGGCGCTCGGCGACCGGCTCACCATGCTCGGTCTGGAGTTGGAAGACATCGTGCGCCCCCATGCGGGCATCAGCGACATTGTGGTCGGCCGGGTGCTGACCTGCGCCGCGCATCCCGAATCCGATCATTTGTCCGTGTGCACGGTGGATGTGGGCAAGGCCGGCGACGGCGCGCCTCTCGACATCGTGTGCGGCGCGCCCAACGTGGCGGCCGGGCAGAAAGTTCCCGTGGCCCTCGTGGGCACGACCATGCCGGACGGCCTGATCATCAAAAAAGCCAGGCTGCGCGGCGCGCCCTCGCACGGCATGATCTGCTCGGAACGCGAGCTTTCGCTCAGCGACGATCACAGCGGCATCATGGTGCTGGACGCGGCGGCAGCGGTGGGCGAGAGACTGGTGGACGCGCTGGCTCTGGATGCCGAAGTGCTGGACATCAGCATCACGCCCAACCGGGCTGACGCTTTGTCCGTGCTCGGGCTGGCGCGGGAAACGGCTTTGGCTTTCCGTCTGCCCCTGACTCTGCCCGCAGCCGCACTGGACGGGCCGGACGGATCGGGCGGGCCGGAAGGCGACTGGACGCTCCGGCACCCGGTCAGCATCGCTGATCCCTCCCTGTGCCCCCTGTACCAACTGCGGCTGATCGAAAACGTGACCGTCGCGCCTTCGCCGCCGGCTATCCGTTATCGTCTTCGGGCGGCCGGGGTGCGTCCCATTTCCAACATCGTGGACGTTACCAACTATATCATGCTCGAACTCGGCCAGCCCCTGCATGCCTTTGACCGGGATCTTGTGGAAGGCGGCATCATTGTGGCCCCGGCTGTGGAAGGCGAAACGCTGCGTACCCTGGACGGCCAGCAACGCCTGCTTGCGCCCGGCGATCTGCTGATTCGGGATCGCCTCAAGCCCATCGCTCTTGCCGGGGTCATGGGCGGCGCCAATTCCGAAATGACCGCCGCCAGCCGGCATGTGCTGCTGGAGTCGGCCGTCTTCCGCCCCGGAACCGTCCGGCGCACAGCCCGCCGCCTCGGCCTGTCCAGCGAGGCTTCGTACCGGTTTGAGCGGGGTGTGGATCAGCCCGGCAACACCTATGCTCTGAATCGGGCGGCGGCCATGATGGCGGCCCTGGCGGGCGGCGTGGTGCGCAGAGGCATCAGCCGGCAGGAGCCGACGCCCTGGACGGCCCCCGACGCCGTGTTCCGGCGCAAGCGGGTGGTCGCCCTGCTCGGCCTGCCCGAAGCCGACTTGTCCGAATCTTTCTGCGCCGACACGCTCATGCGGCTGGGGTGTGCCCTGGATCGGACAGATCCGGAATGCTGGCGGGTACAAACCCCGAGTTGGCGGCACGATCTCACCCGCGAGGCGGATCTGGCCGAAGAAGCGGGCCGGGTGTACGGGCTGGACCGCCTGCCGGAAACCCTGCCCCCGGTCATTCGCCCCTTGGAGCGGGCCGGCGAGCCTGAGAGCAGGCACGCCTTTTTCTTTCGGGTCCGGCACTGGGGCAGCGGCCTGGGGCTGAACGAGGCCATCAGTTACAGTTTCACGAGCCATGCGGATTTGGATCGCCTGACCCTGCCCGAAGCAGATCGGATTGCCATCCTGAACCCCCTGTCGGAAGAACAGGGCGTCTTGCGCACGGCGCTGGCGCCGGGCCTGCTGCACACGGTGCGCACGAATCTTGCGCACGGCGCGGTCGGCTTGCGCTTGTTTGAAGCCGCAGCGACGTACCATGCGGACAGCGCGTGCGAAACCGGGGTGCGCGAAACCATGCGCCTGGGTCTGGCCCTGTATGGAGCGCGGCACGACACGATTTGGGCCTGGGGCGAGGCGGATGCGGATTATCCGGAACTGCGCGGCCTGGTCGAGCATCTGGCGGCCTTCTTGCATCTTCCCGACGTGACGTGTAACAGGGTGGACAGCCACCCGTACCTGAGTCCCTGCGTGGCTTTTGTGACGGACGGCCGGGAAATAGGCCGGGGAGGACGGCTTGAGCCGCGGGCGGCGGACACCTGCCATGCCCGCAAAGCCTTGTGGCTGGCCGAATTGGATTTGGATCTTTTGTACGACATGCAAGCCGGCAAGCGGCCGTGTTTTGTTCCCCTGCCGGTCTATCCGCCGGTGCGGCGCGACATCACGGTCGGCTTGCCGCGCGGCCTGTCCGTTGATGGCGTGCTGGAGAAAATCCGGAGCATGAACATCGCCATTCTGGAAGAGGCCGGCCTGATCGATGTGTTCGAGCCGGAAGACCGGCAAGAGCGCAATGCCACTTACAGGCTTACATTCCGGCACAAGGGGCGGACCCTGAAAGATACGGAGGCGGACAAGGAACGGGACGCCATCGCAGCCGCCCTGGTCGCCGAACTGAAAGTAACAATTTGAGCGTGGTTTCGTGGCGGGTAAAGGCGGATGATCATGGCGCAAAAACTGTACCGGATCGGTGATGCGGCGGAACTGCTGGGCCTGGAAACCCATGTGCTGCGCTATTGGGAAGCGGAATTTCCCCAATTGCGGCCCGTGCGCACGGGCAAGGGCCAGCGCCGCTATACAGAGGCCGATATGGCCATGCTCGACCGCATCCGTTGCCTGCGCGATCAGGGGCTGACCATTGAAGGCGCGCGGCGGGTGCTGGCCGGAGAATGCACCTTCAGCCTGAACACGCCGCATGCAGCCGATCTTGAGCCTGTTCTCCCGGTTGCCGCCGCTCCCGAGCCGCCGGCCAAGGTTCCGCCTTTTTTCGCGCTTGTTCCGGATACGCCGCCGAAACCGAAGAGGCACATGCAGCCGCCACGGGAAAAGCGGCCCGGCAGGCAGGTGCAGCTCTTTTTGGAGGCCCGTCTGGGCGGCGCGGAGCACGGACAGCCGGCCGCGTGCCGGGACGATGCCGGACACAGCGAAACCATCCGGCACATTGCCGACGAACTGCGCGACCTGCTCCGCCTGTTGCGGCAGAACTGACCCGGCCGTGGAGCCTGTATGATTCTTTCACCCTCCCTTTTGTCCGCCGATTGCGGCAAACTGGCCGAAGAACTGGCCGAACTGGAAGCGGCGGGCCTGACCTGGGCGCACTGGGATGTTATGGACGGGCGATTTGTGCCCAACATCACCTTCGGGCAGCATGTCATACGCCAGTTGCGCCCCCGTTCCCGCCTGGTGTTTGACGCGCACCTGATGATCGAGGAACCTGATCGCCATCTGGCCGCCTTTCAGGAAGCCGGGGTGGACAGGCTCACCGTGCATGCCGAAACCGGCCGTCACCTCCAGCGCACGCTGGCCGAGATCCGGCGCCTGGGCATGCGTTCCGGCCTGGCGCTCAATCCGGCCACGCCGCTCTGCGTGCTCGATCATCTGCTGGACGATGTGGACATGGTGCTCGTTATGAGCGTCAACCCCGGTTTTGGCGGGCAGTCGTTCATTCCGGCCAGCCGGGAAAAAATTCGGCAGTTGCGGGCTATGCTTGACGTGCGCCGCCCCGACATCCTGATCCAGGTGGACGGCGGCGTCACTCCGGAGAATGTGGCCGCACTGAAGGCCGACGGCGCGGACGTGCTGGTGTCCGGCTCGGCGTTTTTCAAGTATGCGTCGTACCGGGAAGCCCGGCTGGCCTTTGAGCGAAACACAGCCTGACACATGATTTTTTGCATTCGCCGGAATCGGGAAAAGCCTTCTTTTCCCCGATCGCCGGAGGCATGCGGCATCACAAGGAGCACATGATGCGTGATCGGAAGGAACTGGCCAATGCCTTGCGCATTCTGACTGTCGACGCGGTCGAACAGGCCAAGTCGGGGCATCCCGGCGGGGCCATGGGCATGGCTGACATGGCTGAAGCCTTGTGGCACGGGGTGTTCAAGCATAACCCCGCCAATCCCAAATGGGCGGATCGGGATCGCTTCGTGCTGTCCAACGGGCATGCCTCCATGCTGTTGTACGGTCTCTTGCATCTTACAGGTTACGACCTCGGCATGGATGAAATCCGCCGCTTCCGCCAACTCGGCTCGCGCACGCCGGGCCATCCGGAATACGGCAAAACGGCCGGCGTGGAAATGACCACCGGTCCTCTGGGTCAAGGCCTGGCCTCGGCCGTGGGCATGGCCCTGGCGGAAAAATTGCTGGCCGCTGCATTCAACCGGCCGGATCTGCCGATAGTGGATCACTATACCTACGTTTTTGCCGGCGACGGCTGCCTGATGGAGGGCGTGTCGCAAGAAGCCTGTTCGCTGGCTGGCACGCTGGGACTGAATAAGCTCATCGTGCTGTATGACGCCAACGGCATTTCCATTGACGGCAGAGTGGACGACTGGTTCACGGACAATACGCCCGAGCGCTTTGCGGCCTGCGGCTGGCATGTGATCAGCGATGTGGACGGGCACGACGGCGAAGCTCTGGATGCCGCCCTGACCATGGCCCGTGAGGTCAAGACGCAGCCGAGCCTGATCTGTTGCCGGACGATCATCGCTTACGGCGCGCCGAACAAGTGCGATACCGCCGAAAGTCACGGCGCTCCTCTGGGTCCGGAGGAGGCGCTGGCCACCAAGATGATGCTGGGCTGGCAGGCGGAGCCTTTCAGCGTGCCTGCCGACATCCGCATGGAGTGGGACGCGCGGCCGCGCGGCGCGGCGGCGGAAGAGGCCTGGAACGCATTGTTCGGCCGCTATCGCCAGGCATATCCCGATCTGGCGGCCGAGTTTGAACGGCGCATGGCCGGAGATTTGCCCCAGACCTGGGCGGCGGACATTGCGGGCGTCATCCGGGACTTGGCCGGAATCAACAAACCCCTGGCAACTCGGCAGGCCAGCGGAGAAGTGTTGAACATCCTGGCCGGCACGCTGCCGGAACTGTTCGGCGGATCGGCGGATCTCAGCACATCGGTGCATGCTCTGCACAAGCGGGCCACGACGGTCAAGCAGAACCAGTGGCAGGGCAACTATCTGTATTACGGCGTGCGCGAGTTCCTCATGGCCTGCGCCATGAACGGCCTGACTCTGCACGGCGGTTTCATTCCGTATGGCGGCACTTTTCTGGTATTTTCGGATTATATGTGGTCCGGCTTGCGCCTGTGCGCCATGATGGGTCTGCGGGTTATCCATGTGCTGTCGCACGATTCCATCGGCGTGGGTGAAGACGGTCCCACGCACCAGCCCATGGAACAGACGCCTGGCTTGCGCTTGATTCCCGGTCTGGATGTCTGGCGCCCGGCGGATGCCGTGGAAACGGCCGTGGCCTGGAAGTGCGCCGTGGAACGCAAAGGTCCGAGCGCGCTTATCCTGTCCCGCCAAGCCCTGCCGCAGCAGCGGCGCGAAGCGGACAGACTGCCGGACATTGAACGGGGCGGCTATATCCTGCGGGATTGCGAGGGCTTGCCAGAAGCCGTTGTCATCGCCACCGGGTCCGAAGTGCATATCGGCCTCGCGGCGGTGGAACAACTGCAGGCAGCCGGACGCCGGGTGCGGCTGGTGTCGATGCCCTGCACGGAGCGCTTTGACGAACAGGATGCGGCCTGGCGTGACGCGGTGCTGCCGGCTTCGGTCCGGGCGCGGGTGGCGGTGGAAGCGGCCGCCTGCGACGGCTGGCACAAGTATGTGGGTCTCGACGGGCGGATCGTTGGCATGCGCGACTTTGGAGTTTCCGGGCCGGGCGCGGCGCTGTTTGTCCATTTCGATATTACGGCGGACGCCGTGGTCCGGGCAGTGGAGGCGTGCCTGGCATGAGGCAGGATCAAACGGGTCGCATGGAGTGCGCAAGCCTACGGCGTATCCTGCCTCACCGGCGTTGCATGCACATGATCGGCGTTGCCGGCGGGATGGATGTGCGTATGATGGTGGGGCATGGTCGGCAGCGCTTGGATGATGCCGTCCTGAAGCAGGCAAAATGTGTTGCAGGTTTCTGCCAGAAAATCCCAGTCGTGCGAGATGATCACACAGGGCAGATTGTCTTCTTTGAGCAGATGCAGAAGTTTTTCACGTCTGGGCGGGTCCAGGTCGTTGGTGGGTTCGTCCAGAAACAGCATGTCGGGCCGCATGGCCAAAATGGTCGCAAGAGCGGCCATTTTTTTTTCTCCACCGGACAAATTTGCGCCATTGACTGCCGCCAGGTGGGATAATTCCATCCGTTCCAGGGCGGCGCGGGCGATGCGCTCGGCCTCCCGCCGGCCATGACCCTGGTTGTAGGGGCCGAAGACCGTATCTTCCAATACCGTGGGGCAGAACAACTGGTCCCCGGCATGCTGCAGCAGATAACCCAGCCGCAAGCGCAGGGCCGCGAAATCCGCTTCGTGCCGGCAGGGCGCATCCTTGAACCAGATGGCGCCGGTTTCAGGCCGCAGCAGGCCGGCCGCGATGTGCAGCAGCGTGCTCTTGCCGCCGCCGTTGGCGCCGGTGAGTCCCAAGCGTGTTTCCGGCGTCAGGCTCAGTGCGGCGTTGCGCAGTATGGGCACGGTTTTGCCGGGATAGGTGTAGCGGATGTCCTCAAGCCGCAGCAAAAAATCCATATGCCCTCCGGGCAGGCAGGTTCGCGCGCATGGACGTTGCGCCCTGGCCGGAGAGGTTTGCGTTGCGCCGCTTCCGGCGTGGCCCTGGTGCTTCGTGTATCCGCTCTGCATACACGGGACAGCCGGAGATGACAATGATTGGAATGATACGCAAGGCGAGGCGAAGCCGCGCGATGGCAAGAGAATTTGTTTTGCGCAATTTTAAAAAACAGGTTATTTTCGCACCCGGATACTCCCAAGTGTTTTGAGCATTTTTGCCTTGGAGCACCATTTCACTGTAAATCGCCCGGCGGCTTGCGGAAAATTATCCCCCGCCATGAGGACGACAACGCAGAAACCTTTGCGGCGCCCCGGCGCATCAGTACGGTGGAGCAGTATGTCACAGACAAACATCCTTCTGGAATCCGGCACCAACGAACTGGAAATTGTGGAATTCTACCTTGATGAACCCGGCTACCGCGGACATTACGGCGTCAATGTGGCCAAGGTTGTCGAAATCATCCGCATGCAGCCCGTGACTGCCATGCCGCAAATGCGGCATCCTTCCGTGCTCGGGGCTTTTTCGCACCGCGGCGGCAAGATCGTGCCTCTGGTGAGTCTGGCGCGCTATCTCAACAAGGAACAGAAAGAGTCGGATGACCTCAAGATCATCGTCACGGAATTCAACAGCATCGTTACCGGCTTTGTGGTTTCCGGGGTGAACCGCATCCATCGCCTGAACTGGCACAGCGTGGAGGAACCCGGCAAGTTCCTTCAGGACATAAGCCGCAGTTCCATAACCGGCGTGGTCCGGCTGGAAGAACGGGTCGTGTTCATTCTGGACATGGAAAACGTGGTGGCGGATCTCGATCCCAGCCTGGCCATCCACTTCAACAAAATTCCTGATGACCAGGTTCACCGGGACAAAGTGTACACCATCCTGCACGCCGACGACTCGGGCAACGTGCGCCACCTGGTCAAGCGCCTGTTGGAAGATTCGGGCCAGTTCCAGGTCATTCAAACCGTAAGCGGCGAAGAAGCCTGGAATGTACTGCTCAAACTGAAGGCCAACGCCCAAAACAGCGGCGTGCCGCTTCAAAATACGATCCACGCCGTCATTTCCGACATCGAAATGCCGCAAATGGACGGCCTGACCCTGTGCCGCCGGATCAAGGAAGACTCCGATCTCAAGTTTTTGCCCGTGGCCCTGTTTTCTTCGCTGATCACCCACTCGCTGGAGCACAAGGGCAGGTCCGTGGGCGCGGACGCCCAGTTCGCCAAACCCGACTTGCAGCGCTTGAGTGCGCGTCTGCTCGAACTGATCGGCAAGACGCCGCCCCCGGCAGCCTGAGTACATGTTCCCGGCTCAAGTTCGGCTTGGGCCGGGGAGCCTTCTCCCGTTTCAAATGCGATTTTGAGACGGTTTTTATTATTCCAGGCGCAGGTCCGTGATGCGTTTGGCTTTGGAGAACGTGCGGGGCAAAGCGCCGGGATCGACGATCTCGACCTCGATGCGGGCCATGATCTTTTTGTGCAGAGCGCGGGCAATCGCCTCACGGAGATTGGAGTCGTCGCCGGGGTCGGCGGCCAAAGCGCGTTCCACTTGCAGGCGCAGGTGATCCGTTGCGGCGTCACGGGTCAGGACCAGGTGGTATTCGCCGCCCGCCTCGGGAAAGAGGTGCAGCGCGTCTGTAATCTGGCCGGGGTAAATGTTCACGCCCCGGAAGATGATCATATCGTCCGAACGTCCCCGGATGTGTCCGTGCCGGGGGATGGCCAGGCCGCAGGCGCAGGGTTCGGGAATAAGCCGGGTCAGATCATGGGTGCGGTAGCGGATGAGCGGGGTGGCCTCCTTGCACAGGCTGGTCACCACGAGTTCGCCCACCTGCCCGTCCGGCACGGGCGCCAGGGTGTCGGGATCGACGATTTCATGGTAGAAGAGATCGCCCCAGTAATGCAGACCCTGGCGCTCGTCGCAGTTGAGCGAGGTGCCGGGACCGTACATTTCGGTCATGCCGCCGATGTCGTAACTGCCTTCCAGGCCGAGCTTTTCCTCGAATGCGCGGCGCATCTTGAGACTGTGCGGCTCGGCTCCGAAGATGACTTTGCGCAGGGCCAGCTTGCCCCGCAGATTGTTGCGATCCGCCTCTTCCGCCAGAAGCAGGGCCATGGAGGCTGTGGCCCCGAGGCAGGTTGTGCGGAGATCCATGAGCATCTGCAGGTGCAGGTCCAGATTGCCCGGCCCCACGGGTATGGTCAGGGCGCCGAACAGCTCGCTACCGAGTTGAAAACCGACCCCGGCCGTCCACAGGCCGTAGCCGACAGCCACCTGAACCCGATCGAGCGGCGTCAGCCCGGCCAGTTCGTAGCAGCGGGCCATCTGCAGGCTGAACGTGGCGATATCGTTCTGGGTATAGGCCAACATTTTGCGCTTGCCGGTCGTGCCGCTGGAAGCATGCACCCGCACGACGTCGCGCTCCGGCACAGAGAGCAGGGGCAAGGGATAGCCCTCGCACAGATCTGCCGCAGAAGAAAAGGGCAGCCGGCGCACATCGTCCAGGTTGCGGATGTCCGCGCCGGCATGAATGCCGACGGCCTGGAGCTTGGCCCGGTACTGCGGGCTGTGCATGGCGTGATCCACGGTCCAGCGGATGCCGGTCAGTTGCAGTTCGGCCAGCCGATCGGCCGGAAGATGGGGAAGAAAACGCGGATGTGCATGTTTCATGGCCGTTTCCAAATGGTTTGATCCTCGGCAGTAACCGTGCAGCTTGAATCGCAACGCAAAGCGGTATACCATGTTGGTCCGCACTGCTTTACCAAGAATCTCGGCGGAGGAAAACCCCAAAATGCGCGTTTTGATCATCGGATCCGGCGGCCGCGAGCACGCCCTGGCCTGGAAACTACGCCAAAGTCCCGGCGTGGAAACCGTGCTGACAGCGCCGGGCAACGGCGGCACAGCGGCTGAGGGAGAAAATGTCGCCATCAGCGAACAGGATATTCCGGCGCTTGTGGCATGCGCGCAAAGCAGAAATATCGATTTCGTCATACCCGGTCCTGAACTGCCGCTGACGCTGGGCGTTGTCGACGCCATGCGGGCGGCGGGCATTCCCGCCTTCGGCCCCGACGCCTGGTGCGCCCGGCTGGAAGGCAGCAAGGCCTTTGCCAAGCGCATCATGCAGCAGGCCGGGATACCTACCGCCGCCTGCGGCGTGTTCAGCCGGCAGGAAGAAGCTGCGGCCTTTGTCAAAAAATCCGGAGCGCCCATCGTGGTCAAGGCCGACGGCCTGGCTGCCGGCAAAGGCGTGATCGTGGCCCGAACCGTGCCGGAAGCTTTGGACGCTCTCGACATGATCATGGGCGAGCAGGCATTCGGCACGGCCGGCAGCACGGTGGTCATTGAGGAATTTCTTGAGGGTGAAGAAGTTTCCCTGCTCTGCTTTTGCGACGGCGCAACCGCCTTGCCCCTGCCTTCGGCCCAGGACCACAAGGCCGCTTTCGACAACGACACAGGCCCCAATACCGGCGGCATGGGGGCTTACAGCCCGGCCCCGGTGCTGCCGGATGGCGATCTCGAACGCCTGGCGGATATTGCCGTACGCCCGGTGCTCCGCGAACTGGCCCGGCAGGGACATCCCTTCGTCGGCATTCTGTACGCCGGCCTGATGATTACGCCCAAAGGCCCGAAAGTGCTTGAATACAACGTGCGCTTCGGCGATCCGGAGTGCCAGCCCCTGCTCATGCGCCTGGACAGCGATCTGCTGGACGTCATGCGGGCCTGCACCGGGGGCCGGCTGCACGAGATCGGCCTGAAGTTCAAGCCCTATGCCGCGATCGGCGTGGTCCTGGCGGCTGAGGGCTATCCCGGCGTCTATGCCCAAGGCATGCCGATCACCGGGATCGATGCGGCCGAACGCGCGGACCCGGATGCCCCCGGCGCGATCAAGGTGTTCGTGGCCGGCGCCCAACAGGTGGGCGGCGTTCTTGTGGCCGGCGGCGGGCGGATTGCGTGTGTGACGGCGCTTGGCCGGGATCTTGCGAGCGCGCGGCAACGGGCGTACCGGGCCATGGAACTGGTGCGTATGGACAAGGGCCGCTACCGGCGCGATATCGGCGCAAAGGGTCTGAGGCAACGGCCCGGTTCGCCGTGACGCTTTTGGCGGCAAACCGGGCATTGCCCATTGTTCAGGCTGCGATGTGGGATGAAACCGATCTGCAAAACGTGTTCATAAAGGAAACTCAGCCATGACCCAGGTTGCGATTTTTATCGGGTCCGCCTCGGACGAAGACGCCATTGCCCCTTGCGCGGATGTGCTGCGCAAGCTGGGCATCGGGTATATGTTTACCGTAACCTCCGCGCACCGCACGCCGGAGCGGACGGAGGCACTGATCCGCAGGCTGGAGGCAGAAGGTTGCCAGGTTTTCATTTGCGCCGCCGGCATGGCCGCGCATTTGGCCGGCGCCGTGGCCGCGCGCACCGTGAAGCCGGTGATCGGCATTCCGGTCGCGGCCTCGCCGCTTGGCGGTATGGATTCCCTGCTTTCCACCGTCCAGATGCCTCCGGGTTTTCCCGTGGCCACTGTGGCGCTGGACAAGGCCGGCGCCCGTAACGCCGCCTGGCTCGCAGCCCAGATTCTGGCCCTGCATGACGCGGGGCTGGCCGAAAAACTGCATGACGCCCGCGAGGAATACAAAACCGATGTGGCGGCCGCCGGCGTCGAACTTGCCAAACGCCACGGAGCCACAGCATGAATGCCGATACCGCCAGAGGCCGGGAAAAAGAGAAATCCGTGTGGCGCGAATATGCTGAAATCATCATCATCGCCATGATGCTGGCGCTGCCGGTGCGGGAATTCGTCTTCCAGGCTTTCAAAATTCCTTCGAGTTCCATGCTGGACACGCTGCTTGTGGGCGATCATCTGCTGGTGAACAAATTTGTGTACGGTCCCAGGATTCCTTTTTCCCATACCTATATCTACCAGGGAGAAGACCCCCAAATCGGCGACATCGTGGTATTTGAATTTCCCGACGATCCTTCCCAGGACTATATCAAGCGCGTGGTCGGCTGCCCCGGCGACACCCTGGAAATGCGCAACAAGACGCTGTACCGCAACGGCCGGATTGTGGACGAGCCTTATGTTCGCCACACTCTGACCCGTGATGTCAGGCGGGACAATTTTGCGCCGATCGCCGTGCCCGCCGGACATTACTTCGTGCTTGGCGACAACCGCGACGAATCTCTGGATTCCCGCTTCTGGAAAAGGCAGTTCGTCACGCGCGGCGCCATCCACGGCAAGGCCTGGCGACTGTATTGGTCCTGGAGCAGCCTGACCGATATCCGCTGGGGCCGCATCGGCCAGGCAATCGAATAGCGGCGCTGACAAGGCGTGGCGGCGCGCCGCCCCGCGATTTGGATCAGGCCGGAGAACGCCGCAACATATCCAGAATAACGCCAACCTGCGCCGCTGTGCCTCCCTGCCGGGGAGCCAGCCAGTCGGCGAAACGGCATCGCGTCGCACTCCTGTCGGCCTGTGTCAGCGGGCCGCGCGCTATGGCCGCACGCAAGCCGGCGCAGAGGGCCGGCGCGTCAGGCGTTACGGTCAAAAGACCCAAATCCGTGAGACCTGCGGCTTCACCCACCAAGGCCCAGGCGAAATTGCCAAGATGCGGGCCGACAAACGGCGTCGTTCCGGCCGCCAGGGCTTCGAGAAAGTTTTGCCCTCCCAGGGGAGCCAGGCTTCCGCCCACAAAAACGGCATCCGCCATGTGGTACAGCCAGGCCAGTTCGCCGAACGCATCCCAGAGCACCACGTCCGCGTCAACGGTTCCGGGTGCGGAGCGCCGCGTCCAGGTCAGTCCCAGCGCGTCCAGCATAACGCCCCAGGCCGCGATCCGGTGCATGTGCCGGGGCGCGACGATCAGCCGGATTTTTCCGTCTTTTTCATCCGGGCCGGACAGCTCCCGCAAAACGGCGCGCAAGGGTTCTTCTTCTTCTTCCCGAACCGAAGCGAACAGCACAACCGGCCGCAGCGGCGCGTCCGTCAGCAGGGAGCATAGCGGCGGCGGCAGATCCAAAATCGGCGCGATACTTTCCTGCGCCGGATGCGAAAGCGCGGCTTGATCAAACTTGATATTGTCGATCACGGTGCACGGCGTGAAGGGGAAAAGCCGGCGGAAACGCCCGGCATCGGCTTCGGAAATGGCCGTGATCCGATCCGGGGGCATGGCCCGCCACAAAGCGGCACAGCGCAGGTAGTTGCGCAGCGTACGATCCCGCAGCCGGCCGTTGGCGAGCAGCACGGGCACGCCGGCTTCCCGGCAAGCCAGCAGCAGACCCGGCCAGATTTCTGTTTCCAGCAGCACGACCAGGCGCGGATTGGCTTGGGCCAGCGCCGCCCGCATGAGCGCGGGATCATCGAACGGCACGAAGCGGGCCACGGCCCGCACCGGGCCGTCCGCCGGCAATGCGGCGATCCCGGCCTCAAGGATGTCCCGGCCCTGCCGGGTCCAGGTGGTGAGCATGATGCAAAGCCGCGCGCTCGCGCCCGACGCCGCCAGTTCCTGCAGCAGGGCGCAGGCCAGCCTGGCTTCGCCGCCGGAAGCAGCCTGGACCCAAACATCCACGCCGCCCGTCAACGCTCCCGCCCAGTCCGGCGGCGCCAGGCGCTCGGCAAAGCCGTCCGCCAGGCGCGGGCTGCGGCGCAACAAGGGCCGGATCAGGGTCCAGGACAGAGAATACAGGCTCCCGGCAACGCGGATCAAGGGCTTGTTCATGGCCGGATCAGGCAGGATGAAGCGAAGGGGGTGGACGGCTTGCCCCGTTGCGCCAGGGCCAGTTCCAACAGGCGCTCGATGAGATCCGCAAAGGACAGGCCGACGGCCGCGGCTTCCTGCGGCACCAGGCTGGCGCCGGTCATGCCGGGCAATGTGTTCGACTCCAGCAGAAACAATTGGCCGTCGTCGCGCAGAATGAAGTCGGACCGGCTGCAGCCCGCCAGTCCCAGAACACGGTGCGCGGCCAGGGCCGCATCCTGCACGGCTTGCGTGACGGTTTCCGGCAACGGGGCCGGGCAGATTTCCTGTGCGCCGTCAGCCGCGTATTTGTTGTGATAGTCGAAAAATTCCGCCTTGGGGAGAATCAGGACGGGCGGCAACACCTGTTCGCCCAGCACGGCGCAGGTCACTTCCCGGCCGGAAATGGCCGACTCGATCAGGACTTCTTCCCCGGCGCCGAACAAAGCGTCCAAGGCGGCCGGCAGTTCTCCGGCGTGCAGCACACGGAACAGGTGCAGACTGGATCCTCCGGTATTGGACTTGACAAACAGAGGATAGGGCAGATCCGGCGCCCAGTCCGGGCCGGGCCGGACCGGCAGGTAGATCCAGTCCGCAGTCAAGAGGCCCGCCTCACGGAATAATTGCTTGGCCGCAGCCTTGTGCAGAGCCAGAAAAGAGCCGGCCGGCCCGGAACCTTGGTACGGGCAGCCGGCCTGGTCGAGTATGGCCTGGATCAGGCCGTCTTCACCCGGCGCGCCGTGCAGGTTGATGAAGGCCACATCATGGAGCTTCGCGGTCTGGTGCAGGCGATCGAAATCCCTGGCCGGGTCCAGGCGGGTTACGGCATGGTTGCGGGCCACAAGCGCCGCCTCGATCTGTGCCGCCCCCCGCAGCGAAACTTCACGTTCGCTCGACCAGCCGCCCGCCAGCAAGAGTACATGCATGCAGATCAATCTCCAGATACGCCGCCATAGCGCGCTCAAGGTTGTCGGCGCGCGCGTTGCCCGCCGTGATCACTTCCCGCGCGGCCGCGTTCGTGCCGTAGCGTTCCAAAAGGTCCCGATGCCGCGTTTGCCGATCCACAATCCGGTCGTGCATGACGCGCTTGTCGGCATACAACACGAAAAAAACCGGATCAGTCAAATTTTGCGGCAAGGCCCACGGCCACCACACATGGTACAACACGGCCCGGGCGATGAGCGGGTTGCCGGTGTGCGTCATCACCCATGAGGCGCCCAATTGCGCATGGCTGCCGCCGTAGCGCACCGTGTAAGATTTGGCGATATCGTGCAACAGACCGGCGGCCAGCGCCAGCGCGCACACATCGCCCTTGCCGAGTTCGAGCGCGCGCTCGGCCATGGCCCGCGCAAACCGGGCCACCTGGATACTGTGCCGGGCCACATGGGGCAGCATGGCGCACCGCTTCCACAGCGTGCGGCAAGCGGCTCTGTCGGGGATTTCCCCGTAATCTTCCAGCGGAAATTCCAGAAGCGGCAGATCCGTGTGCAGATAGGCGGGAGCGGTTAAGCCGGGGGCATTGCGCATACCGCCGATGTATCATTTGCTCCGGGCGATGACAATCATCACCCCACTACCTTCCCTCTTGCAAATCCATATCCTGCGGCGCGGACACGCTCACCCGATGCGTCAGGGTCTGGCTGCCGCCGGCGGGAAGCTCAAGTTTCCAGATGTAGAGTTGATCTTCAATCTGGGGCGTTGGCGAAGAGCTTGTCTCGATGGCGATGTCCGCATCGCCGGCCTGAGGCTGGGCGTCTTCAAGCCGCACGGTCACCGCTTGCCGGTGGGCATTTTTGACTTCGATCGTCCAACTCCAGGCCCTGGTCTGACGGCGGTCAACAAAACCCTTACGCCCGGACTGACGCACATCCAGCGTCATCTTGGCGCTGACGCGCGGGTCCGCGCCGAAGAACAGGTCCGCTTCGCTGCCGGTCAGGCTGAAGGGAGCGCTGCCCACAGTTTCGCCTTCCACCACATAGACGGCCGTGCCCATCGGCAGGGCGCGCGGTTCGGGCAGAGCGACCTTGGCCCGCAGATAGGCGCGTGAATCCAGGGCTGGCCGGATCAGACGGGTGAACGCCGCAGGCCAGTCTTCTTCGGCCAGCATCAGGCGGGTGGGCCGGCCGGGCGGCAGATCCCTGAGACCAAGATCCCAGGCCGTGTAGACCGCCTGTTCCCTGACGCTTATGGCGTCATTGGCAGCCGCCTGCAAAGGCGCCGACATAACCTCGGCCTGCATCATACGACTTGGTGGGGGGGGCTTGCTTGCTGCCGATGACCGGGGCTGGATACGCCAGGGTTTGTTGGAAAGCGGCAAAAGCCCGCTGCCGATATCGCCCATGGCCAGGGTCAGGCGCACATTGTTCCAATCCTGACCGCTGCCTTGCCGGATTTCCGCCTCCTGCACCAAGCGCACGGAGCCTTTTACGCCGATTCCCGCGTCCCGTTCGTTGCCGGGCCGGGCTTCCAGGCGGTACACGGGCCGCCAGCCGCAACGGCGCAGGGAATAGGTCAGCGTGGCCCGTACCGTACCGGCATCGGCCGGACTGAGTTGAGCGGACAGGAGCAAAGCCTCCGTATCCAGGGCGCCGGCTTCTTCCATGGCGTCTTCCAGACGCTGGTACTCGGCCCTGGCCGGCGGCAATTTGTCCGTGATCTGTTGTTCGGCCGCATGGAGCGCGGGCAACTTTTCCGCCATGAGCTGATCCATGCGTTCCACATCGGCAGCCAGGGTAAAACGGGTTTCGGACTTGGTCCACAGGGCTTGGCGCGATTGCACGGCAGCCAACTCGCCTTCAAGCTGCCGCAAGGTCTGGCGGGCGGATTCGAAAGCGACGCGCAATTGCTTGATTTCGGAGCTGTCCGCGGCTCCTATGGGAGTCAGGCTCAAGCCGCGCACCGACCGGCCTTCGATGTTCAGCGCCACGCTGTCGGCCAGCGTGCCGGGCGGCAGACTGATCTGGATGCCGCCATGAAGCACGGGCAGACTCTGCCTCACAACGACGCGCGCCCCTGCCGGGTACAGGGTAACCGCCTCGGGCGCGGCCGGAGGCGGGAATGAAGCGGCCGCCGCTGCCCGGCGCGGCATCGCGGACCAGATCAAAAGACCGCACAGGCACAGGATAAGGCCATAGCAACGTACCATACATACTCCAGGCATTGGTGGCGTTGCGCAAAATGTAACAGCCTCTCTTTCCGGGCACAAGACCCGAAAAAGGAGGCTGTTGCCGCGCAGAGCGCGCAGACTGCTATTTGCCGAAGATGGCGCGTTCGTCCTGCACGAGTTTGGTGGCGATCTTGCGGCTGTCGATAGCATAGACGCCGTTGTCCAGGCTTTCGCGGATGGCGTCCACTTTTTCCTGGCGCACGTCGCCGGTGCTCATGGCCGTTGAATACGCCGTGGTGCGCAATACCCCGTCAAAGGAAACACTGATGGTGTCCTTGGCGGGCTGGTTCTGACCGGTGGCGGATGCGGGCGTTTTCGCGTCGTTTGCATCCGCAACGCGTCGGGCGCCGGCCTGGTTCGCACGGTTCAGTTGCTCCTGGTAGACACCGAGAGATCCGTCTATCCCCTTGATGTTCATATCCCCTCCCGTCAGTCGCGCAATGGGTGCGCGAACTGTCACTGTGACCGGTTGCGGTCCCACTCCGCTTCCAGCCTCTCATCTCCCTTATCGGCAGCGTTGAAAAAAACTTAAGGCCAAGGCGTCACAACATGGTCGCGTCCACTCTGTTCCGGATGATGGTCCACACCTGGCTGAGAATGCGCCCCCTTTCTTCCGGAGAGACCTCGATCTGGCCGGATGGCCCGTCTTTGGTGATGGCAATGTCCAACTGGCCGGGCGGATAGCGGAAGGTGACGGCCTCGCCGAGCGCCTGCGCCAACTCCCGCCGCACTTCTCCCACCACCGGGTTGTCGCTGCCCGTGAACAGAAGGTTGTCAAACAATTCCCTGGAAACCCGTTCCACCATGATCCTGCGCCGCATTTCCGGAGACATTTCCGGCGCTATCCCGGCGTTCATGCGCAGTACTTGATGATAGCGCGCCAGGCGGCGCGATGTCACCAATTGCCGCCCGTACTGGTGCAGCATGTTGCGCATGTAAAACGAGCAGGTATCCATAAAGTTATCCTCTATCCGCCTTATCGGGCGATCAGAAAAAAACTTTAGGGCTTTTTTCATAAAAAATGAGGCGCACTGATCCAGGCAAATACACAGCCAATAATACGATATATAATAAAATCAATATATTATAAATATGTAACAACTGCAACCCATTATGCAAACCTTACCCCAATGCCACCCCGGCGCTCTACGAAAACACAAGGAAGCATCAGAGCAACACACACAGCAACACCCCATTTGGGCAGACCAGACAGCGGTTCATCAGGAACGATGAAAATATACAATGCAATGGTATTTCATTCGCTATAGGTCTCTGAGGATTTCAATTATCTTTTCTGGTTCAGAATGATTATAATAAGACCAGGCATTTTCTCCACAAATATATTCTACATCAAAATTATGCAATGCAAATTCGACGTTTCTTTTTTGAAAAACGTAAGGTATCGCTTCAGGAATTTGAGGTCTTCTATTAAATACGTAGAATTTACTGGATATATTTAGACCAAAAAGAAGGGTATAAAATTGTGAACCATCAAATCCTGATACGACATCTGATGTACTTATCAATCTGACTTGTTCTTGCAATGGCAAAGTTTCAGGATGTATTATTGTATAACCAAATTTCTTAATAATTTTTTCGATTACTGATTCATTAATCATTTTTCCATATAACAATTTTGATCTGGATAACCATATTTTTTCTTTTTGTTCCTCAGTCCTTATATTTTCTGGATAATAAAAATATTTCATCGAATCAATTTGCTCATCTGAGATATATACGGGATCAAGTATGCTGCCTGGCGAAGAATAAATCAAATTTTCAACAGATGTTGGAGTTTTTATACGAAGCAGATCATTATTGATGCCAAGTAATTTGAAGATGGATTTCTGAAAATCAAATACACTGTCATTCTCGTTTATGAAAAGAATAGGATAATCTTTACATTGTCTGATTGTATATAATCTTGATAATGATTCCAATATGAAATGTCCGAAATGTCCAAATAGGCAACCTCCGTAAATATACGTTCCTGCTAAATGCTCAACAGGTTTTTGTAATTCTGCCTGGCGACCTCTTTCAACTATACTGTCTTCAATAAATTCTCCATCTGAGGTAAACACGCCGCCAGTAAATGAACTTGGCGAACCGATCAATGGAAGTATTGTACTATTTTTGATACGTTTCATATTGGTAGCGAAGGTCTTGAACAAACATCGCTGGCGGGAGCAATTTCACTTTGAAATCACTCCCGCATTGTATGAGATATCAGTCGAGAGCTTGGGTACTGGATTGTATACTTGATCCAAAAATAATTTTGGAATGCGGTCAGTTGCTGATTACATCCCGGCCGAGACAAGCCGCGCGCAGGTTGAGTTCGGCCTGGCGCGCGGGCAAATGCTTGCGTATGCCCTCTTCCAGGGCGGCAAAGCCGAAAGGCAAAAGATTGGAGGCGCAAACCGCGCCAAGCAGGGCGGCGTTGCCGATCTGCGGCGCGCCGAGATCCGTGCCGATGGTCCGGATGGGCACATACCACACCCTGTCTGCCGCGACCTCAATTACGGCTTTGATCGCGGCCGGGTCCGGGGATTTTTCACGGCCGGTCAACACGCCGGGCGGGGGCAGCGTTTGCGAGCCGGAAAAAACCGTTCCGCCGGAGCGCAGGTACGGCAGCGCCCGTTGCGTTTCCAGCAGGTCGAAACCGAGCAGGATGTCCGCTTCGCCGAGGCCGATTTTCGGGCTTTTCCAGCCCCCAAGGGCAATCACGGACTCGACCACGCCGCCCCGCTGGGCCATGCCGTGAATTTCGCCGGCCACGACTTCCACGCCCTGGTCCACGGCCACACGGGCCAGCAGGGTCGTTGCGGTCAGGGTGCCCTGCCCGCCCACGCCGGTCAGAAAAATGCGCGCGCGCTGTGTTCCGCTCATGTGATCAACTCCTTTCTCCGGCCTTGCGCGCCTTGATTGAGGGCGTGATCTGCAGGCAGACCATGCACCCGGCGCACAGGGTTTCATCCACCAGCACCCTGCCCTCTTCCAGCCGGAACGCGGGACAGGCCAGTTCGGCCAGACAGGCGCGCACGTCTTCGTTCTGTTCCATGACGCAGGCGATCTGCGTCCGCGCCTTTCGCAGCGTGCGCCGGGCAAAGAGCACGCAGGCCTCTTCGGCGATGATCACCCGCACGCCGCTTTTGTCTTTCATGTCCTGCAAGGCGCGCAGAACGCTCTTGAGGTTGTTGGGCCTGACCTTGGCCACTTCGGTGACGCCGCAGCCGCGCACAACGGCTTCAAGGTCCAGATGCGCGCAATGCTCGCCGAGCACGTCCTGCGACACGCCGGGATTGGGCTGATGGCCGGTCATGGCCGTAGTGCCGTTGTCCAGGATGACGAGCAGGAGGTTGTGGCGGTTGAACACCGCGTTGGCCAGACCCGTGATGCCGGAGTGGAAAAACGTCGAATCGCCGATAAAGGCCACCACCGGCTTGGCCGCAGCCAGGGCGAAGCCGCTGCCGGCCGAAATCGACGAACCCATGCAAAACAGAAAGTCGGCCATGCGCAGAGGCGGCACCATGCCGAGGGTATAACAGCCGATGTCGCTGGAATAATAGGCTTCGTCGGCAAAGACTTTACGCACGGCATAGTACACGGCCCGGTGCGAGCATCCGGGGCACAGGTTCGGCGGCCGGCCGGGCAGAGCCGGATCGGCAGGCTCTTTTTGCGCGCCTCCGGGCAGGCTTTCACCCAAAAAAGCGGCCAGGGCATTGGCCACGATAGTGGCGGAATATTCGCCGAACACCGTCAGCACGGCATTCTTGCCCTCAATGACAAGCGGCAGGCCCTCCCGTTGGGCCAGCACCCGCAGGTCGCGCTCCAGCAGGGCTTCGCCTTCTTCCAGCACCAGCAGGCGATCGCAGCCGGCCATGAAGTCGCGCAGTTTCTTTTCCGGCAAAGGCCAGGTGAATCCCAACTCCAGAATTTTGAGCCTGTCGCCCCAGCCGTATGCGGTCAGGGCGTCGGCCAGATAAGCCCGGCTGATGCCCGAGGCCACAACGCCCAAGCGGCCGCCGCCGGATTCCTTATTCCAGGGCGAAGTTTCCGCCAGTTCCCGGATTTGGCGCAGCGCGTCTTCCAGGGCATGGTGGCGCAACCGCGACACGGCAGGCACGGGCACAAAGCGGCCGGGATTGCGCGGGTGCGGCACAATCACCGCCGGGGCGTCCGGCAGGGCGCCGTAGCGCACCGGCCCGCGCAGGTGGTTCACCCGTGTGGTCGTGCGCAGCATGCAGGGCTGCTCGGTCCGCCTGGCCAGCAAGAGCGCGTCTCGGGTCATATCCTTGGCTTCCTGGGCCGTGGCCGGTTCGAAACACGGCAAGCCCATGAAGCGGGCGTAGGCGCGGTTGTCCTGCTCGTTCTGGCTGGAATGGCAGAAAGGATCGTCGGCGGACAGGAGCACGAAGCCGCCGGGCAAGCCGACGTACGCGGCCGTGAACAAAGGATCGGCAGCCACGTTCACGCCCACATGCTTCATGGTGGTCAGGGTCATGGCCCCGGCCAGGGCCGCGCCCACGGCCACTTCAACCGCCACTTTTTCGTTGATCGAATACTCAAGCCGGAAACGATCGCCGCCTGTGCCCAGAGCGCGGAAGGTATCCGGCACTTCGGAGGAAGGCGTGCCCGGATAGCAGGTCACCAGGTTGACGCCCGCCTCCAGCGCGCCGCGGGCGATAGCCTCGTTGCCGAGCAGCAGATGCACAGCATCCCGCTGCCCCAGAAGTTCGTGTGCCATAGGGTGTCCTTAGCGTTTGCACTGAAAAGACAGGGAAAACCGTTACTTTTTTTCCAGGGCGGTGATGCGTGCTCTGTAATAGGCGATATCCTGGCTCTGTCCGGCGGCAAGCATGGACTGGTACATCGCAATGGCTTTCTGCGTGTCGCCGGCGGCCTCGGCGGCGCCGGCCACGGACTCGCGCACCGTGAGGCGCATGGTTTCGGGCGCGCTGGTTACGAGCGGCTCAAGCACGTCGAGGGCTTTTGCGGCGTCGCCGGTCCGGAGCAGCATGTCGGCCTGGTTCATGAGGGACACAAAGCCGAGAGGGCTTTTGTCCAACTGGCCCACGCGACCGAAGGCGACGGCGGCCTGAGCGTAATCCTGGGCTTCCTGCGCGGCGGCGGCCACTTCGAGCCACAGGCCGATCCGCATGGATGCGGGCACGTCCTGCGCCAAGGCTTCCAGAGCCTTGACCCGATCCGCCCCGGTCGTGCCGCCGGTGAGAATTTTGCCGAGAGCCATCCGGGCTTCGTGCAAGCTCCTGGAACTGTGCCACTGGTACGCGCCCGTGGCGACAATGCCGACGATCAGAAACAGGACGATGCCCACAATGACGCCGATATGCTTGATCATAAATTGGAGCAGGGGAGCAGCCTCAACCGAAACTTCCGACTGAAGACCGCCCATCACCCCCGGAAGAGGCTGCGCAGGACGCTTGGAACCCGCCATGATGACATTCCTCCCGAAACACGATGATCCGAATCCGTAGTTTTATGAACTCCGTTGTGTAATGTCAAAAGGAAAAGCACGCCGGGAGGGACTCGGTTCGCGGAAGAAACATCGTGCCGGGGGTACGGCCGGGCGTTTCACTATAGGATCACGCAGACAAATATTTTCGCAATACCTCAATGACTTCATCAAAATCCAATGGCTTCCCAATGTGGTTGTTCATACCGGCCGCAAGGCATTTTTCGATATCTTCCTTGAACACATTGGCGGTCATTGCTACAATCGGAATGCTTTTTGCTCTGTGCGCATCAAGACCCCTGATATGGCGTGTCGCCTCCAGGCCATCCATTTCGGGCATTTGCATATCCATCAGTATGATATCGTATTTATGCGGCGCCTCCTTGAATTTATGGATGGCTTCTTTTCCATTTTTCACACAATCTATGATCAAGCCTGTAGGCTCTAACAGCGACATCACAATCTCGCGGTTGACTTCTATGTCTTCAGCAAGCAAAACACAGCGTCCTTCAAAAAGCCCGTCGATGCCCATTGCCGCATTTTCTGTTCGCTTATCCGCCAAGCCCAAATAATCACGGACTATATTCGAAATGATGGACGGGAAAACAGGCTTTTGCAAAAACCTGTCCGCTCCTGCTCTTTTCGCGCTCTCGGCGACCATACTGTATTCTGCGGCTGAAACCATAACCACAAAGGAATCTTTTGGCTCTTTCATCCTTTTTTTCAATTCGGACGTCAAGGCAATGCCGTTCATATCCGGCATTCTCCAATCTACAAAATAAAGATTGTAGTCTCCATTTTGTTCGACGAGTTCAAGCGCTTTTGCGCCGCTCACGGCAATATCGCATGCAGCGCCAAGCCTTTCAACAATACTCTTGACATCCTGCAAAATATACTCGTCGTCGTCCACGACCAAGATACGGATCTTCTTCCAGTCAATATCCTTCTGCTCAAAGGTCCGTTCTTTCTGCTCGTCGCGCCGCATCTTGACGGTAAAGGCAAAGGTGGCGCCTTTGCCCAGTTCTGATTCTATCCATATCCGGCCATCCATCTTTTCCACGATGCTTTTGGAGATGGCAAGCCCCAGGCCTGTGCCGCCGAACTTACGCGATGTGCTGCTTTCGGCTTGTTGAAAAGATTGGAAGAGTTTGGCCTGTTGTTCCGGGCTTATGCCGATTCCTGAATCGGTTACGGCAATCTTGATTTCGCAAATGCCGTTTTCTTCTCCCAAAAGGCATGTATGAAGATTGATAAAGCCTTCTTCGGGCGTAAATTTCACCGCGTTCGCCAGCAGGTTTGTGATAACCTGCGCCAGATGCTGGTCGTCGCCAAACATAAATTTGGGGATATTTTTATCCACATGCACGGTAAGTTTTTGCCGTTTTTCTTCTACACGCATTGTGGACACGTTTACAACGCGTATCAGCATCTCTTCAAAATCAAAATCTGAGAAAAAAAGTTCATACTTTCCGGATTCAATTTTAGAAACATCCAAGATATCGTTGATGACTCCGAGCAGATGATGGGACGCGCTTTCGATTTTATTGAAAGCATAAATCATTTGCTCTGTTTTGTGCGCGGATTTTCCGATTGCCGTCATACCGATGATGGCGTTCATCGGGGTGCGTATCTCATGGCTCATGTTGGCGAGAAACACCGATTTGGCGACCGAAGCCGCCTCTGCCTGTTTCACCAGTACGGCAAGCCGTTTTTTCTCCTGCCGGTTGCGAAACAGCAGCATCAGCAGGAATACGACGCCGCATAAAACGATCACAACGCCGATGAATATGGACAGATTCGTCTCGTCTTGCAGCCTTTTCATCGGCATGCCGATAAAAAACGCGGCAAAAGCCTCGTCCTGGGGATTCAGCAAAGGCATATAAAAAGTCTTGTACCGTTCGCCGAGGATGTCGGCGTCGCCTATGTACTCCTGCTTGTTACGGAGCACAATGTCCGCAATCTTCGGGGCAAGCGCCGTGCCTACAATATTTTGCCCATCCCGGACGATGGTTGTGGCAATGCGCTCGTCGCCCAAAAAAACAGTGACTTCGGTATTAAAGAGAGCCTTGAGATCCCTGACCGCCTCTGTTGTGTCCAGGCGGACGCCTGCCGAAATGATGCCGATCAGCGCGCCGTCCGCGCCATAGACCGGCGCTCCGGTGCAGACGAACACTCTCACCGCCGTCCCTTTCTCGAAGTAGGTCGATACCCTTCCTTCAAGCGCGTCCTTTACGTTTTGCTGATTCAAGACCGAATCGCCGTACGTTTCCGGCTCATGCGTCCGGGCCAGTACGATCCCCTCATGGTCGGTGATGGTGTAGTAGTTTACGCGATACAGGTCGTATGTAGGGGTGAAAATCCGCAGCAATTTCTCGGTGTCGCGCTGCTGTATGGCTCTGACGGCATCCGGATTGATTGCCATGGAAACGGCCGCCGATTTTGAATAGGCGCCGTTCTCATTCAGGCGAAGTTTCAGTCCGTTGATGTTGGCGACCAATTTTTCGCTGATGAGCGAATCGCTGAACGCCACAAAACTTACCGACAGAAAACCGATTTGAACGGCAATGACGACAATCAGGATTGTCGTCAATATAATATTCCCCTTCCCCTTAAAGAACTTGATGCGCATCATCCCGTTCTTCCTCATACGTGTTAGTACTCAGCAGGTGGTGCAATCGCTCGGCACGAACTTTCGGTTTAGTAGCATATATTTGTCAAGAGGTAGAGTCGCCGGGAAAGCCCAAAATTTGCCGGGCAATGTACGGCACGAAGTTTTCTTGAAAAAATTTTATAAATATATTTATATGATTACAGCGACATTTGGAATGCGGATGCCGCCTTCATGCGACATGACAGCCGGATTTGAGATGCCAAAATTGCCCTGAACGACAGGAAAATTTTGAAAAACAACGGGCAAATGCATGGCAAGGCTCCTTGTTGGAGGGCTTGACTTGGAGGCGGACTCAACGCTATATGTTCCGCCGGTTCTCCGGAAACAGCCGGGTTTGCGGGTTCTCGTTGGAAAGCAAGGCGGAAAAAGAAATGGCCGTTCAAATGCGGCAACGGGAACTTTCGCTCTTTGCACGCATGGAGGTTTCGACAATGGCCAAGATGCTTGAAGGCGCCGCGCAGGCGGCAAACGGTGTGGAGTTGAACGGCGTGCAACTTGCGCCCGTTGTGGAACAATGCGCAGGCTGTGACCGCGTCCGCGCCTTCGCGGAACAGGAATTTTGCAGCAGTTACCCCAATCCCGCCCGCAAATGGGCCGGCGGCCGCTGTAACTTCGCAACGCATCTGAAAATCGCCGGCATCGGCGGCGCCAAGGTCAACCCACTCAAAGCTTCCAAGCGCGCCGCCAAGGGACGCTGAATGCCGAGGGATCAGGCCGTTTCGGGAGCTGCCGCGAGTTTATCGCGCGAGGCGTCGAACAAGGCGGCCAGAATGCTGTCCGAAACCAGCATGCCGTTGCGGGTCAGGCGCAGGTAACCGTCACGGATGCGGATCAGGCCGTTTTTGTGCAGGGCATGGATGAGTTTCTGGTGATCCTTGAAAAAATTGCGTCCGGTCAGTTCGCGGTAAGCCTTGACCCGCATGCCGCGTGCGGTGCGCAGGCGCAGCATGATGAGTTCCAGCACGCGGGTGGCGGGGTCCAGGGTTTCGATCGTGGACGGCAGCTTGCCCGCTGTAATCTGGCGTTCCCAGGCGGCGTGAGAGGATGAATTTGTCCAGCGCCGCCCGGATACGGTAGAAGTGGCCGAAGGACCGAAGCCGAGGTAATCCTCGCCCTCCCAGTAGCCCAGGTTGTGCCTGCACTGAAAGCCCATGCGGGCAAAATTCGAAATCTCATACTGCATGAAACCGGCTTCCTCCAAGAGTTCCGCGCCCTGCACGAACATGGCGGCCTGATCGCGCTCGGGGGGCAGAAGCGTTACGCCGTGCTCGCAGTCCGCGCTCATGGGCGTGCCCTCCTCCAGAGTCAAATTGTAGCAGGACAGGTGATCCGGCGAGAGACGCAGAATCTCGGTGAGTTGGGTCAACCAGGCTTTGACGCTCTGCCCGGGCAGCCCCCAGATCACATCCATGCTGATATTGGCGCAGCCTGCGCTGCGGATGGAAGTGAACGCCGCGACGGCCTCACGGGCACGGTGCGTCCGACCGAGCAACTCCAGCATGGAGTCGTCCAGCGACTGCACGCCGAGCGAGATGCGATTGACGCCCGCGCGCAAATATTCGCGGGCCAAGAGCCGGGTATGCAGGGATTCGGGGTTGGCCTCCATGGTCACTTCGGCCTTGGGATCGTCCAGATTGAAGGTGCGATGGATTCTGTCCAGAATGTGTCCGATGGTGCGGGCCGGGAGTAAGCTCGGCGTGCCGCCGCCAAAAAAGACGGAACTGACCTGCTGCCGGCCCAGGCGATCTCCCCAGGCTGCTATTTCCAGAAACAACGCGTCCGTGTAACGCCGCAGCTTCCAGCCGCTGCCCGCCGTGGGCATGACCTCGGAATGAAAAGAGCAGTAGCGGCACTTGCGGCGGCAGAAGGGCACGTGCACATAAACGAGCATGGCTGCGGCCTCATTTTTTCACAAGATGCAGGTAAGCGATAAAGTTGTCCAGACCGCGCAGGCGGCAGTCCATATAACACGCGGCATACTCGGCAAAGCTCATGGGATGGCCGAAAATATTGTACCGCCTTGCTTCGGATACAAACGGCAGGCCGAAGTGCCGCCCCACGGCCGGGTGGATGGGCAGGTCAAAGTCCGCGTCGCACGGCGGGCAAGCCCGTTTTGCCGCTTCCGGCGCGGGCGGCAGGTCCAGGGCTGCCAGAATGCCGTCCGCAGCCCGGATCATCAGTTCCGGCGCGGGGTGGTTCACACTGGTGAACAACTGCCTGTTACGCCAGTGCACAGCCACAAAATCCGCGCTTCTGACCTCGGCCAGACGTTCCTTGTCCCGTTCCCGCGCCAGGGTTTCGTCCGCAATGGCGTCAAGGTCGAACTTGGTTTCCAGCTTGCCGTGCAGGTAGACATGCATGGCTTCAGCCTGCGACAGGCCTTGCTCCGCCAGGCGATCGAGAAAGCTGTCGCCGAAGTCCAGCGGCCCGGCATTGGTCCAAAACGGCCAGTATCCCTTGAAAAACATGTTCGGGATTTGCAGGCAACGGGCGTCCTGGGGCAGGCGTTCGGCCAGGCGGCTGGAGGCCAGTTCGTCCCACGCGTCGCCGAGCGGTTGAAACAAAAAAAGAGCACAGCGCGCCAGCAGATCGCCGGGAATGGGATCGCGCCGGTAGTTGACGAAGCGGCGGACGGCATAGCGGGCGGAGAACTCCGGCGACGCGGCCAGAAGAAAGGCGAGCGGATCGCCCTGACAGTTGGCGTGCAGAATGCAAAGGCGCTTCACGGCATCTTCCGGCGTATCGGCGTCATGGGAAAAACCATAAGCCATGCCATGCGTTTTGTCAGCCGCGCTTTCGGCTTTACATCGCCGGGCATCCCCGCTACACTTCCAAAAACCCGTGGGCTGGAAGCCGTTGCAAAATCAAATTTTGCGCTGCGCCCAGGGTCAGGATGGACAGATGATTGCGTGCAGGATTCTTTGCAGCCTTTCGGGGCACGGCGTTTGGCCGCTGCACGATTTGGCGCCGCCGGCGCTGCTTTCCCGCTGTGAGGCGGGATTTTTTTTGTCCGGGCCAGACAACGGTATCCGTATCGTCACGATCCCACAGGAAAGCCATGCACAGTGATACACGATTCATCTGGCGGCACAAGGACTTGCTGGATGTCGATCAACTGAACCGGCAGGAGTTGTTCCATCTGCTCGATCTGGCTGCCAGCTTTCAGGAAATCAATACCCGGCCAGTCAAAAAAGTGCCCACGCTCAAGGGCAAAAGCGTCATCCTCTTTTTCGCCGAAGCCAGCACCCGCACCAAGACTTCGTTCGATATCGCGGGCAAGCGCCTGTCCGCCGATACATTCGGCCTGGCCGCAAGCGGCTCCAGCATCCAAAAAGGCGAAACGCTCAAAGATACCGTGCTGACCCTTCAGGCCATGAACCCGGATGTCATCGTGCTGCGCCATTGCAGCAGCGGCGCGCCCCATTTTGTGGCCGAGCGGGTGCGTTGTTCGGTAATCAATGCCGGCGACGGCTGGCACGCCCACCCCACCCAGGCGCTCTTGGACTGCTACTCTCTGCGCCGCATCTGGGGTGACGCCTTTGCAGGCAAAACCCTGTTGATCCTGGGCGACGCGGCGCACAGCCGGGTGGCGCGATCCAACGTGCTGCTTTTGTCTTCGCTCGGGGTCAAGGTGCGGCTGTGCGCCCCACGCACCTTGCTGCCCTCTGCGGTCGCCAACTGGCCGGTGGAGGTCTTTTCCGATCTGAACCAGGCCGTACGCGACGTGGATGCGGTCATGGCCCTGCGCCTGCAACTCGAACGCCAGCAGGCGGGCCTGCTGCCGGATCTGCGCGAATACGCCCGGCGCTACTGCCTCGGCCTGCATCACCTCCAACTGGCCAGACCCGGAGCGCACGCCCTGCATCCCGGCCCGGTGAACCGGGGCCTGGAAATCGCGGACGATCTCGTGGACGATCCCTTGTCCCTCATTCTGGATCAAGTCAGCGCGGGCGTGGCCGTGCGCATGGCCCTCCTCTACCTGCTCGCCACCCGCAACGATGCCCATACCGATACCGGAGAACGCGCATGAGCATGCTGATCATCGCAAATGCCCTGTACCAGGGGCAGATGGTGGATTTGTGCGTGGACAACGGCCGGGTGCTCAGCCTGACCGCGTCCGGAAAAGAATCCAATCCGGCCGGGGCCGAGCGCCACGATGCGGCAGGCCGCATCCTTTTCCCCAGCTTCATCGACGCCCACGCGCATCTGCGCGACCCCGGATTTACCTGGAAAGAAGATGTGGTTTCGGGCCTCACAGCCGCCGCGCACGGCGGTTTCGGCGTGGTCATGTGCATGCCGAACACCGATCCGGTCAACGATGACCCGGCCGTGACCCGGCAGATTCTGGAAAAAGCCCGAGCCGCGCGGCCGCACGGCCCACGGATCTGCCCCATCGGCGCTCTGAGCGTGGGACTCAGGGGCGAAGGCCTCGCCCCTTACGGCGAACTGGCCGAGGCCGGCTGCGTGGCCGTATCCAACGACGGTCTGCCCGTGGCCGACGCCGAACTGTTCCGCTGGGCCATGGAATACGCTGCGGACTTTGGCCTGTTCGTCATTGATCACTGCGAAGACCCTTGTTTGTCCCGCAAGACCGTCATGAACGAAGGCCTGATCAGCGGCCGGATCGGCGTCAAGGGACAGCCGGATGTGGCCGAAACCATCCAGGTGGCGCGCGATGTGCTCCTGGCTGAATACTTGGGCCTGCCGGTGCATATCGCCCATGTTTCCTGCCGCCGCAGCCTGGATGTCATCGCCTGGGCCAAGGATCGCGGGATCAAGGTTACGGCCGAAACCTGCCCGCATTACCTGCTGCTCGACGACAGCTCCCTTGCCTCTTTCAATGCCAACGCCAAGGTCAATCCGCCCCTGCGCGCCCGCAGCGATGCGGCGGCCCTGCGCCAGGCTGTCAAAAGCGGCCTTATCGACATTCTGGTCACTGATCATGCCCCACACGCCGCGCACGAGAAGGAGCATCTCCTGGATCAGGCGCCCAGCGGCTTCACCGGCCTGGACACAGCCCTGGCCGTATCCTGGGAACTCGTCCGCCAGGGCGCATTGACCGAAGCCGACTTCATCCGCCTGTGGTGCGCCGCTCCCGGCCGTCTGTTCAAGGTGCCGGTCAACGATTTCAAACCCGGCGCACCGGCCGACTTTTTTCTGTTCGATCCCCACCTTCAATGGCAGGTCAGGCCGGAAAATCTGCACTCCAAAAGCTGCAATTCGCCCTGGCTCGGCCAAACGCTCACCGGCCGCGTCACCGGTCACTGGCTGGGCGGTGTGAACGTGGCGTGAAATGCACGGCGCATGATGCGCGCTACCGCACGGCGTTGGCCGCCGCGCAGGCCACAGCCCTGGCTCCCAGAGCGCCCAGCAGATTGTCCGTCCAGCCTTGTCCGCCATCCGGCAAAGGCCGCTTGCTGGACAAAGCGAAGACCACGTCGCCGTCAACGGTCAGATGCGCCGGTTCAATAACGCGGGCCAGTCCCGCCCCGGCCATCCGGGCCAGGCGGCTGGTCCGGGTCTTGTCCAGGGGCGCGTTGGTCGCCACCACGGCCAGCACGGTATTGCTTTCAGGCACGGCGCCGCCGGCCAGCACGGCCAAGCCGGCTTCCCGGCTGAACGGTTGTCCGTGCCGATCCACGCCTCCGGCCAGCCATTTTCGCGTGTCCGGATCATAGACATCACCAAGGGCGTTGACCACTACCAGCGCGCCTACCTGGATGCCGCGCCATGCCACGAGCGCGGAGCCGACACCGCCGGGAGAGGTGCGGGCGAGATCTTCCAGGCCGAACAGCCGCCCGCAACGGGCGCCCGTTCCAGCTCCGACGCGCCCCTGGATCACAGGATTCGTGTCAGCGGCCAAAGCCGCCGCATACCCCATGCCCGCATCCGGCAACAGGCCGGGTTTGCGGTTTGTGTCCAAATCGTAAATGACCGCGCCGGGCACCAGCGGCACATTGCCGCAACGCGTGGCGTAGCCGTAATCCCGCTCTCGCAGCCAGCGCATCACGCCATCCGCCGCCGCCAGGCCAAAAGCGCTGCCCCCGGTCAGCAAAATGCCGTGCACGGCGTCCACCAGGGCTTCAGGCCGCATCAAATCCGTTTCGCGCGTTCCAGGGGCGAAACCCGGCACACTAATGCCGGGCGTAAAACCTTCCGGGCACAGGATGAGCGTGCAGCCCGTGCCGTTCTCCACATCCGTGGCATGCCCGGCCAGCAGGCCGGGGATGGCTGTCAGGGTTTGGTTGCGCATGGGCTGATCATAGCGGCAAGCTGTTTTCCACTCAAGCGCTTGTTCTCAGTGATCCAAAGGACAATTGTGCGATGCATTCCAGCGCCCGCTTTCGGGTTTGCGCCTTTTGCGACTTCGATCTATAAATCAAAACTTCGCTCGGTACCGAACAGGGCGCCTCAAAGTGTAAATGCTCTACGGAGGGAGTATGCCGATTGCCGCTTTTCCCATTGGTCCTCTGGAAACCAACGCCTATGTCCTGCACGAAAAGCAGGACGCGATCATCGTCGATCCGGGCGGCGATCTGCGCTCCGGGCTGCAGCATGTTCTGGATTTTCTCAGCCGGCATGCGTTGACCCCGCAGGCCGTAATCCTGACCCACATGCACTTTGACCATGTGATGGGCGTGGCCCAAACTGTCAAATCTTTCCCCGGCATCAAGGTCTTCGGCGCCAGAAAGGAGGATGGCATGTTGCGCGCCTCCTTCGGCTCCGGCACTTGGGGCATGCCGCCGGTGCCGGCCTTCGAATACGAAGATCTCGCCCCCGGCGATCACAACTTCGGGGCCGTCGCCTGCACGGTGTTCTCCACCCCCGGCCATTCCGCCGGCGGTTTATCCCTTTATGTGCCCAAGGATAATGCGGTCATCGTGGGCGATTTGCTCTTCTACCGCTCCATCGGCCGCACCGACTTGCCGGGCAGCGACCACCAGCAGTTGGTCAAATCCCTGCAACAGCATATCTACTCCCTGCCGCCCGCTACCATCGTCTATGCGGGGCACGGTCCGGAAACGAACGTGGGTGATGAAAAGCAGCTCAATCCCTTTGTCCGCGCTTGAACGCGCCCAAGCTGCAACTCAAGCACCTGAACAATCTGAAGATTTTGAAGCACGGCAGCATTTCGGGGCAAGGGGCGCGGTCAGCGCTCCTTCCGGCCGTCGGGGGCGTCCACTATGTATATCATCACGGGCGGAGCGGGATTCATCGGCAGCGCCGTGGTCTGGCGCCTCAATCAGGAAGGCATCGACGACATCCTGATCGTGGACAGACTGGGCGCTACGGACAAGTGGAAGAATCTGGTCGGCCTGCGGTATCGCGAATACCTCCACCGGGACGAGTTTTTACGCCGGATCCGGTGCAACGAAGCACCGGACCAGGTGAAAGCCGTGATCCACATGGGCGCGTGTTCATCCACGACGGAGCGCGATGCTGATTTTCTCATGGCGAACAACGTGCATTATGCCCAGGCGGTCTGTCGCTACGCGCTGGAACGCGGCGCGCGCTGTATCCAGGCCAGCAGCGCGGCCACATACGGCGACGGATCGCAGGGCTTTGCCGACGATCCGGCAAACCTGTCCCGGCTCAGGCCACTGAGCATGTACGGTTACTCAAAGCAGCTATTCGACCTGTGGGCGTTGCGGGAGAATCTGCTCAACCGCATCGCCTGCCTGAAATTTTTTAACGTGTACGGGCCGAACGAATACCACAAGGGCGACATGCGCAGCCTGGTGTGCAAAGCTGTGGAACAGATTCAAACCCGAGGGGAGTTGCGGCTGTTTCGATCCGACCGGCCGGATTACGCGGACGGCGGGCAGATGCGGGACTTCATCTATGTCAAGGACTGCGAGGCGATCATTTGGTGGCTGCTGGGCAATCCGGAAGTGAACGGCATCCTCAATGCCGGATCGGGCACGGCCCGGACCTGGAATGACCTGGCCGGGGCCGTGTTCGCGGCCATGGGGCGGCCGACGAATGTGGCGTATACGGACATGCCCGAAGCCTTGCAGGGCAGGTACCAGTATTTTACCCAGGCCGACATGGCTTGGCTCAAGCGGCACAATTGCCCGGTGAAATGCCACAGCCTGGAAGACGGCGTGCGCGATTATGTGTGCACGTATCTGCTGGGGGATGATCCGTATTTGGCCGCTCACTCCGATCCCCAATAACAGGCATTGAGGAGGCGTATGATGGACGCGGCACAACTTCCTCGTTGCGCGGCCTGTCCGTTCAAGGCGCACGAACGGATATGCAGCCGCGCGGACGGCAAGCATCCGGAAAATTGTCCCACCGCCGGCCAGACCGGCGTGCGGGATGTTTGCTTGGCGAAATTGAAAAACGATCCCGACTTGTTGCGTTTCGCCCAGGAATCCACCTGGGTGGAGAGTGATGGCTACACGCACAAGGACGGCATACCTCGGCCGGCCCGGCCGCGCATCGCGGAGATCATCGATTTCTGCCGGCGTATGGGTTACAGGCGTCTGGGTTTCGTGTTTTGCATGGGTTTGCGCCAAGAAGCGGCGGCTACACAGAAAATTCTGGAAGCCAACGGCTTTGAGGTGGCTTCCGTGGTGTGCAAGATCGGGGGGACGCCCAAATCGGAAATCGGCCTGCCGCTGGCGGCCCAGATCAATCCCAACCACCCGGAGAGCATGTGCAATCCCATCATGCAGGCCGAGGTGTGCAACGCCATGGCGGTGGAATTCAACATCCTGCTGGGCCTGTGCGTAGGGCACGATACCCTGGCCTTGCAGCATCTCAAGGCGCCGGCCACGATTTTCGCGGTCAAGGACAGGTTGCTCGGACACAATCCCCTGGCCGCGATATACACGCTGGAAGTATACCACCGGTACTTGCTGGCGCCGTTCAGCGATTGAACGCATGGCGGGAGAAAGCGCTTGACTGGAGAACGGGGCTGGGGTAGACGAAGGCCTCAACGCCGTTTGGGCGCGCCTTGGGTCCCCATCGTCTAGCTGGCCCAGGACAACGGCCTTTCACGCCGTCGACGGGGGTTCAAATCCCCCTGGGGACGCCAAAAGATTCCAATAGGTTACTCACAAGTGGCCTTAGTTATCCCCGGCACTGTGTACCGGGACTGTGTACCGCAGCCTCAGAATGTCGCTTCTGAGGCTGCTTGCTTTGTGGGGCAGATTGTGGGGCAGATTGACCCCGCAACTCAGGAAATGCCACTTCATTTCCTCCCCGGCCTCTTCCTTCCATCACTGACAGCACCTTCTGCCCATGTTCCTCCTCATAGCCAAGGCTTCGCAAATAGCGGGCCGTGGTATTCGGGTTCGTATGCCGCAACTGGCGCTGTACAACGCTAAGCTCGCTGCCTTCATTGAACAGGATGCTTGCATGAAGATGCCGGATTGCATGGAAGCCAAACGGCTTCACCTCGGCAAGTTTGCAAGCATTATCCATGAAGTGCCCCCTGGAGCGGTAGGCTTCACCCGGATTGTGCCAGGGGCTTGGCGAGTCATCCAGGCAGGTAAACACCCATTCGGTCTTATACGGCCTTGCCTCCTGCCATTCCAGCAACGCGGTTCTCAAGTCGGCTGCCAGTGGTATCCAGTCATACCGCATTGAGCCGTCGCTGGTTTTGCAGGTTCCAAGCCGTACACGGTTTCTGGCAAAATCAACGTCCTCCCACTTGAGGCGGAAGATTTCGCCGCGCCGCGCTCCGAGATAGAAGAAGGCCAAGAGCATAACTTTGTTCTGCCCTTGAGCCGCCTTGACTACTTTCCAGAAATCCTCCTCTTTCGGCACATAGCGGGGTTTCCGCACTTCCCGGAATTTGGGTATGCCTAAAAAGGGATTTGAAACCGTTGGAAAGCCGTCGAGGTACTTCCTTCCCCACTCCCATGCGGCAGCAAGGTTCTTTCGATCCTTGTTGGCCGCGTATCGAGTTGGCATCTATAATGTCCCTTATGCGATTTTCAAAGAACCCAAGGCGACCCGGTGCAACCCACACGCCACCATAAAAAGCAGGATATTTCCGTACAGTTCTGCGGTCAATCCCTAAAATTGCTGCGACTTCGGAGGCTGTCAGAAGCTTCCCCAAGTCCGGCAAAGGTTCTCTGTTCTTCATAATACACCCGGCTTCATATCAGAATATCTTGACTAATTACACAAGAAATTCTTGTGAACAAGGAGAAAAAAATATCCCTACTGCCCCAACCTTGGCTGATCTGGGATTTGGGTCACGGCCAAAAATAGCTCCACCGATTGATGTACAATCATCGCCGCCGATGAAAGCGCCTCTTGCGCCGGGGTGAGCGGTACGCGGGCGGCAGCTAGACGCCTTTCGCACAGTGCAAATGTAAGAGCTACAAGATCCTCTGCCATGTTTTCCATCATCTTAAAGTCACTGTCATTTTTCTTCATTGCTACTTCTCCTGACCTGCTGCTCCTCGTGCAGCCTTTTTAGCATTTTCCTTCGCTACCGCCATGAGATAGCTCAATTCCTCGCCCAAGGCATCAGCCATACGCTGCGCGTCCGCAAGAGAAACACTCTGCGGCTTGCCGGTATGCGCTGCCCTCTCACGCATGGAACACCAGCGCGTGGCAGCGATCTTGGGGTTCATCCAAGGCCACATTTTGACCGCGAACTCCCCCTTTCCGTAGCCGCGATCTTCCGTCCTCCTGGTAATGAGGGCCACAAACTCGCGCTCAAGCCTCTGCGGGAAATCGTCCCTTTCCATACAATCCTCCCGGAAACATGCCGGAAATTATTTTGTGAAAAAGTGGCTACCATGATTTTCTGACACTTGCAACAAGAAAATTCATGTGTATACTCACCGGAAATTACATGGAACCCAAAATGAGGAATAATACTATGGAATATCATATAAAATTTCTTTGCGCCGCCCTTGGTTCCCATGAAAAAGTAGCTGAATCATTAGGGTATACCAACCGCCATTACAGGAAAATTCGTATAAAAGTCGAAAATGGCGAACACCTGCCCGCCCGGATCGAAAACCTCATTCTCGCCACTGTGCGCGAACTCAAACTTGCAGGGGCGAGTAATGCCATCCAGTAAGCGCCTGAGAAAGCAAATGGCGAGAATTGAATATCAGGCTTGCAAGGAAATCATTGATGCCATGCTGGCCCAAGATTTCAACACCAAGCTGATCCACGAGAAACTTACGGAGGAAGGCCGTTTTACGATGGCCTACCCCTCCTTCACGCAGATACTCCGCAACGTCGAAAGAAAATCTCAAGCCCCAATCCCCAAGCGGCCCGTCGCTGCGGAAAGCAGGCAATCAGTTCCCGCCCGTCCGCAACGTCAGCCGATCATCATCAAAGGCGGGCCTGAACCCTTCCCCGACCCCAGGAACATAGACCCCAAAACCTTAATCTAAGGAGATAACATGGCAACAATCCATTTTCTGCAACAGGGCAAAGGCGGCGTAGGCAAGTCCGTGGTCGCGTCCTTTCTTGTCCAGGCGCTCCGGCAACTCGGCAAGGAAGTCACGCCCTTTGACACCGATCCGGTAAACGCTTCCCTGGCAAGTTATGAGGATTTCAAGGCAGTACGAATCGATCTGGTCAAAGACGGGGTAGTGGATACCTCCGCTTTCGATACCATGCTTGAAGGCATCTATGCCTTGGCCCCTGACGCCCACGCGGTTGTGGACAACGGCGCTTCCTCATTTCTTGCGCTCAACAACTATTTCCGGGAGATCAATCTGCTCCGGGTTTTGGAAGAGCGGGGAGATACGGTCTACTTCCATTCGATCATCATGGGCGGCGAGAGCCTGACGCATACGCTGTCGGGCCTAAGCTCCCTTGCAACCGGCTTCCCCGATACTCCTATCGTTGTGTGGCTTAATCCCCACGATGGCCCTATCCGCCAAGGCAATCTGCGCTTTGAAGAGTTCAAAATCTACCAGGAATACCACGAGCATTTTCATTCCATCATGCACCTGCCTACCGGCAACATTGATACGCTTATCCGTGATGTGCGGGAACTGGTCGGCAGGCATCAGACTTTTGAAAAAGCCCTGGTATCGGAAGATGTGCGGATTGCTACACGCCTGCGCCTGAAACAGTATTGGGATGAAATTGTCCGCATGGTCGCTCAAGCGAATATTGCGGGGTAGGCGATGACAGAACAATCCGAAACTACCCAACAGGAAAAAGAGGCAATCCTGCCTGACGGCATAGGGTTTACCTTGGATCAGGCCAAGATGCTGATCTCCGAAAATTGCGGCATCAGGCTTGGAAATGATGAACCTGCACTGATGGGCATAACCATCTGCAACGCCTACCTGGGCGAATTGCAAAAACTTCATGCCCGGCATCAACAGGGGCTTGCCCTGCTCATGACTGAGAAAACGCAAGCCTATGTGGCCGGTGTCAATGCTGTGGTGGATCAACTCACCGCAAGCCTGACCTCGGCCTCGGTGGAAGGCATCCGTAAGGTCTTTGACGAACACGCGGCCAAACTCACTACCTTAAAAACCGCGCTGGTTTGGGCATCCGCCATTATCTCAGTATCGGCGCTGATCAATGTGACCGTCTTCATCCTGCGGAGTGTGCGCTGATGTATCGGGCCTGCGACGATCCCCGTCTTCTCGACAGTCTGCGTCACAACTGCGGGCCGCTGATCATGGATGCTCTTGAGGATGAGGCGATAATCGAGATCATGCTGAATCCTGACGGTACGCTTTGGGTAGAACGCTACGGGCAGGATCATGTGTGCATAGGCGATATTAACCCTGCTCAGGGGCGGCTTATTCTCTCCCTGACGGCAAGCGGTCTGGATATTACCGTCAATGAGCGCAATCCCATTGTAGAAGGTGAGTTTCCCCTGGACGGCTCACGCTTTGAAGGGACGTACCCGCCTATAGTCGGGCCTGGGCCGTCATTTTCACTCCGCAAAAAAGCATCCAGGGTTTTTACCCTTACGGAATATATGGATGCCGGTTCAATCGCGGCGCAAGTGATCGAGATCATCCATGACGCCGTTTTGCGCCGCCTGAACATTGTGGTGGTCGGCGGCACGTCCTCCGGCAAGACCACCTTTGTCAACGCGGTCATTCACGCCATTTCAGAGCTTACGCCCACGCATCGGCTGCTGATTCTGGAAGACACGGCGGAACTGCAATCCCTAAGCCCCAATGCGGTCTTTTTTCGCACCTCCGTCCTGGCCTGTGTTGATATGCGGACGCTGGCGAAAGTCAGTATGCGCTATGCGCCGAAACGCATTTTGGTTGGGGAAGTGCGGGATGCCGCTGCGCTGGAACTTCTGAAACTCTGGAATACCGGGCATCCTGGCGGGGTCAGCACCTTTCATGCCGATAGCGCAGAAGAAGCCTTGCCGCGTCTTGAGGAACTGATTGAAGAGGCGGGCCTTGGCCCCAAGCAAAAGCTCATAGGCCGGGCGGTTGATCTGGTGATCTATATGGAAAAGACACCGGACAACCAGCGCCGCGTTTCCAACATCGTTAAGGTCAACAGGTACAACCCAAAAAAGGAGGAGTATGAAACAGAAAATCTTTACGCTGTCTACATCTGAGATTCGATGTAGGGGATGCAGCAAACTTTTGGCTACCGGGAGCCTGGAAGCGGGTGAAATAACGCTTGCCTGCCCCCGGTGTAAGACATTCCATGTTCTGCGGGCCTCGCGCCCCAATTTTGCGCCGCACGACGGTCTTCAAGGAGATCGTCATGCGTCATCACAAACCTCCCCTCGGTAAAGCCTTCATCCTGGGCCTTCTGGCCTGCCTTTCCGTCATTCCCGACTTCGCCTTTGCCTCCGGCGGCATTACGGAATTTTCCAGCCCTCTTGAGCAAGTGGTGAACACCATTACCGGCCCCGCCGGCAAATGGATTTCCATTGTGGCGATGGCGCTCTGCGGCGTC
>Ga0082212_10000769_pt1 | contig 46770 bp, 39 predicted proteins | sample TergutNt197P3_FD_71548 | JGI IMG/M metagenome (GOLD analysis project Ga0082212, IMG submission 71548) | Neocapritermes taracua P3 segment gut microbial communities from Petit-Saut dam, French Guiana - Nt197 P3 | ecosystem: Host-associated > Arthropoda: Insects > Digestive system > Gut ... | reverse complement strand
TTTTCCCTGTTCAGCTACATATTCCGCCGGGGCGTTCCCTGCCGCGATTATGCCAAGCCCGCCTGCGTTTGATACCGCAGCTGCCAATTCTGCATCGGAAACCCATGCCATGCCGCCCTGAAAAACGGGGTGCCGTATGCCGATAAGTTCGCAAATAGGTGTCTTAATCATAAATTTCAAGCTCCTGCAATTCTAGTTTTTTGTATGGGGTCATTCCCAAACCACCACGCAGCTGCCGGCAGTAAGGCCTGCGCCGAAGGCAGCAAGGAAAAGGGTGTCGCCTGGTTTTATCTTGCATTCTTCTTGCATCTCAAACAGCAAAAGGGGGATGGAGACCGAAGACAGGTTGCCGTACCGGTCAATGTTGACAGGGAATTTTTCCTGTGGCTGATGCAGCTTCGTCCTGACGGAGTCAATTATCCTCCTGTTCGCTTGGTGCAATATGAACCAGTTGATTTGTTCAAGGGGCATTTTTAGCGCGTTGAGCGCATGCTTTATTTCGTTTTCTACCGTGTTCACTGCGAATTTGAATATTTCCCGCCCTTGCATCTGCACATAGCCACGCTCCCTTTTTCTGCTGACAAAAGGGCTGTTCCCGGTATCGACAGGAATGTTGAGGATGGATGTGTTTTCCGTTGCCAGCAGGTTGATGTACCTGAGTGCGCCTCCATTTGCCACTACGCAGGCAGCGGCGCCGTCCCCGAACAGCACACTGGTGCTGCGGTCGTTCCAGTCCACTTGCGCGGACATCATCTCGGCGGACACGATTAGTATGTTTTTTGCATCGCCTGCGCTCAAAAAACCTGATGCTACCTTAAGCGCATAAATGAACCCTGTGCAAGCTGCATTGATGTCAAACGCGGGGCATTTGGCGCCGATGCGCCCCAGTACGCAACAAGCCAGGGATGGTGTGCGGAAATCGCCTCCAATAGTAGAACAAATGATCAGGTCAATGCCGCTTGGCGTCAAACCTGACTTTTCAATAGCCTGCAGGGCAGCAGCGGCCGACAGGTCTGTTATGGTTTCGTCCGTGCAGATATGCCTTTTCTTGATGCCCGTCCGCGACACTATCCAGTCATCATCTACGTCAAAAAAACTTGCGAGGTCTTTGTTTGAGACGTGCCTTGCCGGAATCCCCTTGCCTGTGCCGATTATTTTCAAGCTCATGTTCATACCGTTCATAATTCTGCCTTTGCTTTGAAAAACCCGCTTAGTGTTGCTATCGCTTTTAGCAGCACTTCCTTTTCTGCGTCAGAGTACTGCCTGCTGATGTTCCTGACCATTTTTTCGTGAAACAGGCGATGCGCTTTGTCAATTTTTTTGCCCGTGTCCGTTAAAACGACAATCGCTCTGCGCCCGTCTTTTTCGCAGGGTGTTTTTTTTATGAAACCTTTTCGTTCCAGCTTTTTGACGGCTACCGTCGCAGTCGGCATTGCAATGCCCAGCAGGGAGGCAATCGTGCTGACAGTGGCCCCCTCGTTTTCCTGTTTGCCGATCGCTTCGATCATGTGCGTCTCTGTTATGGTAATTGGAACATTTAACATATTCTTGAGCGAGGTTTCCTCGTATTTCAGGATGCTGTTGAAAGTGTCCACCAGCACTTGGTTTAAACTCTTTTCGAAATTGTCCACAACAGCAGCCTTTCTTTGTTTTATTAGTTTTACTAACTAATTATTTTATTCTATGGTACCATCTGCCTCTGCCTTTGTCAAGAGGGAAAATATGGTCCAAAACTTGGGGTTGCCGTTGAAACAGCCCACGCAACCACCAGTAATGCTGTGTTCCCCCGTCCACTCGTCCGAAACGTCAAAATAGTCAGTGTTGAACTGGCTGACAAATTCATACTTTACAGAAGAAATCCCGAGCGACCCTCTGCCAGCATATCTAAAAACTCACTTGGGGTCTTAATAAAATCTTCGGCGGGATAGTGCTTCGTGTTCCCTGTTACAAGGATTGCTCCGCTCTCATGTGCGGTATCGTAGAAAATGCGATCACTCTCGTCCAGTAACGGCATGGTGCTTGTCGGTGGCTCGCTCCGCTTCGTTGTTCGCCTTTTCTAGCGCAATTTGAAACGGTATGGCTCGTTCCCTCACTGTCTGACGCAAAAAAATGTTGAATGCCGTTGTCATGTTCATTCCCAATTCTGACAAAAGGCTTTCGGCTTGCGCTTTTAAGGCTTTATCCATGCGGATATTGATATTTGTCGTTTCATCAGACATGTTGGATCAGTCGAGTAGACAGTCTCGACACTCCTTTCGAGATATTTATTCTCGTGAAAGGCTTGCCTACTGCCCCTCACAGAACCGCACGTGCAGTTTTCCCGCATACGGCTCTTCAAATCAACTTCGGTTGCCAGTTCCAGATGTCTTTCGTTAGGTGCGGCTCTTTAACGTAGAATTTCCAAATTCTTAGATTGTCTGAGTACCTCATACTGCGCTTTTGGTGTCTTTTATTTAGCACCTTGTAGTATTCGAACTTGACATATTTCCAGAAATTGTATATCTGCTTCAAATTTCCGTTGACCCTGTAGTAATTGAAATGCCCATGAAGCGACAGCTGTATTCGCTTCATGGTCTCGCCGACTGGCTTATGCATATTGTCATGCAGCCACGCTTTGGCTTCTTGCTTCTTGGCTTTCAGCTTCTTCTTGCTCGTCCGCACGCCAAGCCTGTATTTGCCCCCGCGCGTTTTCGTGTTGAAGAATGTAAAACCCAGAAAGTCGAAGTCCTCTTTTGTTCCTTTGAATCGCCCGATTGGAAGAATCCGCGTCTTGTCTTCTGCCGCTTCCAGCCCGAATTTGCCGAGCCGTTCCTTGAGCGCCGCCATCACCCTCTGTGCCTCGTTTTCATATTGAAACATCAGCAGGAAATCGTCAGCGTACCGCACGTAGTGCACTTCGCCCTTGCACTGCTTCCGCAGCACCTTTTCATACCATAGGTCGAGTACGTAGTGCAGGTACACGTTCGCCAGCACAGGCGATATCTGCCCGCCTTATGCAGATAAAGTGACTATGCAAAGAAAATATAAAACAGCCTGATTATATGGTACCCATACACTATATTCTTTGCATAGTCTTCGATTATGATATTAACGAGAGAAATCTCGAAATATCAAAATCGGAGGTAATCTTATGCAGCAGAAACCGTTATCCACTCTGTTACTGGAGCTGGAGCAGGAACTGGTACGCCTTGGTTACACGGAAGGAACCATGAAATTCTACCGTAACCGCTGGCGAAAGCTTATGGACTTTGCCCATGAGCGTGGCGAACAATGCTTTTCAGAGCATCTTGGCATTGACTTTATCTACAAACACTTTGGCATTGAACAGGAGGATTTTGGCAGAGCCCTCAACCAAGCGCAGACACAGGAATTGCGCGTCATACGTATGATTGGCGATTTTCAATTGCACGGCAGCAGTCTGCCTACTTTATGGACTATCTGACGTCACAGGGGATCCTGGCAGGAAAAAGCTGGACCGGGGCGGCGAGCTGGCGGGCGCCGTGCTGAGCTTAAGGGAGAAGCAGGAGCTGATGGGCAGCAGCGGGTACGCGGGCGTCCTGCAGGCGCCCGTGTCCAAGGCGCACAACTTCAAGGAAACGGAAAAGTTCGCCTCCAAAGGCGTGGGCGTGCTGTGCTTCCTGCCGATAATAAAAGCCTACGGCATAGACGAGGCGATAGAAAAGTCCGCCTACCCCGGGACGAGGCGGATAGGGAAGCTGAGCTCCGTCCTTGCGTTCCTCGCCCTCAAGCTGTCGAACGTGCAGCGCTGCGGGCAGGACGACGGGTGGTGCATGGACCGTGGGCTGGGCATGTTCGCAGGGCTGAACGCCCTCCCAAAGACGACGTGGTACAGCGCGTACTCCGACGCAGTCAAGAGGGAGGACAACGCCGCCTTCCTGAAATCCCTGGGGCGGCTGTTCGCAGGCTGCGGCCTCCTTTCGGACACTGCGAACCTCGACTTCACCGCAATACCGTACTGGGGGGACGGGGACCCGTTCGAGAACAACTGGCCGGGCAAGCGCTCCAAAGCGCTGATTTCCATCCAGGCCGCGCTGGCCCAGGACCCCGACACCGGCATCCTCTGCTACGGGGACGCCACCGTGAAACACGACAACCAGGACTGCGTGGTCCTGGAGTTCCTCGACTTCTACCGGGAGGCGGCGGGGCGGGAGGCCCGCTGGGTGGTCTTCGACAGCAAGTTCACGACGCTTGAAAACTTGGGGCGCATCGACAAGGAAGGCGTCAAGTTCGTGACAATCCAGAGGAAGAGCAAAAACTTGAACGAGAAAATCCAGAAGGTCCCGCAAGGCCAGTGGAAGACGGTGAAGGTCGAAAAGGCCAACCACAAGTCGCGGTGCGTGGAGTGCAGCGAAAGCACGACAACAAACGCACGGTACGGGGACGGGCAGCTGCGGCAGGTGTTCGTCAAGGGGAGGGGCGACAGCCCGGCCACGATCCTCACCAACGACTTCGGCATCAAGGTTGAGGACCTTGTCCGCAAATACGCGAAACGGTGGCTGGTCGAAACCGAAATATCGGAGCAGACATATTTTTTCCATTTGAACAGGAACAGCTCCGGCATCGTGGTGAAGGTCGATTTCGACCTGACGATGACCATTCTTGCGCACAACCTTTACCGGCTGCTTGCTTTGGAACTGCCTGGCTATTCCCACAAGAAGGCGCAGACTCTTTTCGACTCGTTCATCGACAACTTCGGGGACGTCGTAGTAGGCGAGAAAGAAATTACTGTCAAAATGAACCGCAAGCGCTCGCTGCCGCTCTTGATCGAAAGCCTCCCTGAGATTGGCGACGCCTATTCTTGGCTAGGCAGAAAGAAGCTGGTTTTCACTGCTAACACCCACACGTAGTTAAGAGTAGTTCCGTGCCATGAAAATCCATGTTGAATTGAAATATTTCAAGCCTAAAGATTTATGGAAAGAAACAATGCTGGGGATATTGAATTTTCAAGGTGCTTGAGCATTGCTTTCTATAAATCAAAACCTTCCATAAAAATACCCCATGAATTCCGACACCGCCAGCTTGGGCGGAATGCTTAGGCACAAATGCACATGGTCGGAGCAAACCGCCCCCGCAGTTATCTCAACTTTTTTGTATTTGCACAAAGTACGCAGTATTTCGCGAACTTCCTCCTTTACGCTGCCGTACATCGTCTTCCTTCTGTACTTAGGAATGAAGACGATGTGGTATTGGCAATTCCACCTTGTGTGTGATAAACTTGAATCGTTCATATGAACCGCCTCCTATGGTTATGATTTCGGTTTGCGACACCAAAATCATTTTACCATATGAGGCGTTTTTTTCAGTATGCCCGCCTCTGCTTATTCCGTTCTCCCCGGCATAGCCGGGGGTTTAATCAATTCAATCACGTGTTTAAGCGTTTTCTATAGTCCGGCGTATTGCGAAACTTTTAATTTATATAAATTTTACAATTTTAATGTTGATTTGCGTACTCGATTATGGTAAGATTTTGCCAAACGATAGCATAATTATTCCACGCATTGAAAGGATAACAGAGCGAATGGAGATAAAAATTGTCTTTGACGAATTTGATGAAGCTTTTGAACAAAACGCGCTGGTAGATTGCCTTAACTCAACACAAGATTATTTTCACTTTTCCGTAATCAGTTTTCCGCTTGGAATGAGAGGAAATACAATTAACGTAAAAGCTTTTTACAATGAAATAGAAAAATATAACTTCTCTGATCCCTTAATATGTTTGACTATGCGAAGACTTAATGATAACTGGTTTTCCCATGATTCCAAAGGATTATCAATAATATCAGGCTATGGTTATGAGGTGCTTGGAACAGAATTTTCGATAAGATCATTTTTTGTATATCAAATTGCACAATCGCTAATTCCAATTGCACTTGGAATAGACGAATATTCGTTGAACGACCTTTGTCATGAAGAAACAAGAGGTTGTATAAACGATTTTTGCAAAAACAAAACAGAAATAAGACATGGTATTTATAGGCGAAGCAATTTCGGACAGTAGCAATAATGACAGGACAGCTGTCGAAGTTCAGCAATACGCATTGGGAGGCGCCCCTGCTGGGCCGGTCAGCTATGCCGACGTTGAGCTTACAAATAGCGGTGCGCCCACAGATAGCGGCGATTTTGGTAAAGTCATGTACTTGACATTTGACGACGGCCCGTCGCCAGGCGTTACGCCGATGGTGCTTGACACATTGAAAGAATATGGGGTTAAAGCTACGTTCTTTATCGTTGGCGCATTTGCCGACCGCTACCCAGATTTAGTTCTCCGCATCGTCAATGAAGGGCATGCCATTGGCCTGCACAGCTATACGCACAATTATCGTGAAATATACGCTTCTGCTGACGCGTTCATTGACGACCTGCGCCGCGTTGATGACGCAATTTATGAAATCGCTGGCGTACGCTCTCGTGTTGTCCGTTTTCCGGGCGGCAGCGTAAACGGTTATGACAAGGCGACATACGATGAAATCGTGGAAGCGGTCTCTGAAGCAGGTTTTGTGTTTTTTGACTGGAACGCATCGCTTCAGGACGCAGTCAAAAACCCTGTCGCGTCGGTGCTTTTCAACAATGCCGTGACCACTGTCGGCGATTCGGACCGCGTCGTACTGCTTGCCCACGACAGAATCCCCCAAACTGCGCAGCTGCTGGGTGAGCTGCTCGATTATTTTGGCGATTACCACATGGAATTGCTCACGCCGGTTGTTGAGCCGGTTCAATTCAAAGCGCAACACTAAGGTTTACCTAATAAAATTTTGTATAAATGGCAAATAGTGCGGTTGTAACCGCACTATTTGCCGCTTTTATTTGACTACAACCGCACTACATGTTATGCTATTAACAAGACCAAACAAGGCAGGTGAAAAAAATGAACCAAGTTCTTCAGCATCGCAACGATTGGTGGGTCACAGGAAAATGCATTACAGGATCAATGTATAAAATTGCACGTGATGAGCTGAAGCTCATCGTTGATGAATTGGAATCTAGGCGAATACAGATCATCATCGGCCCAAGACGTGTCGGAAAGTCCACCCTTATGCAGCAAACCATAAGCCACCTGATCGACAGTGGCACACCACCCATCCGCATACTCTTTTTCAGTGGCGACGATCCGGCGATTTTCAATGGCTCCACTACAATCGGCGACGTAATTGAGAGCTATTTAGATGACGTACTTCACGAAGCTGTTTCCAGCTTAAATGGGAAAATATATGTGTTCATTGACGAAATACACACATTGAGCGGTTGGCAACTGTGGCTCAAGAACTATTATGAGCCCGGGTACAACATCAAATTCGTAGTCAGCGGCTCCTCGGCCAGCCATTTATTTGGAGGTGCCAAAGAATCGCTCCTTGGCCGAACAGACACATTGCGCTTGATGCCGTTGAGCTTTCATCAGTTTTGCAGGTTTTGGTCGGCTTACAGGGAATCCGAAAAGATTGCTGAGTTCTTGGATGAAATCCCAATCCACAGCATGTATGTTGAACCTTGCGAATATTGTGATGCCCTAATAAAAGACGCTTGGAAGTGGAACAGCTATAGGCCGTATGTCAATGCTGTTTTGCAGGAATTCCTCTTGATTGGCGGGTACCCTGAATACTACGCCGAAAGCAACGCAACTCTCTGGCAAAAACGGCTAGTGGAAGACATCATTGGATTGGGGCTATATAGGGACATCGTCAGCATTTACAGGATTAAGACGCCCGACAAGCTGGAAAAACTCCTGTTCTTTATAGCGGACAACAACGGTCAAGATTTCGGCATTAAGACGATAGCAGACACAATAGGTTGCGACAACGAAACGGTGAGCACATACCTAACATACTTGTCGCAAGCGTACTTAACTGTAGTATTGAACAACTATTCTCGCAACATTGGAAAGACTTTGCGCAAAAACAAAACTATTTACGTTTTAGACAATGGTATTGCCAACGCATTGCTGCGGCTTCCCCATATTGACGAGACACGAGCCGGGCATGTCGCAGAGAGCATCTGTGCCCGCGACGCGCTGGCGGTGTGCGAAAGCAATTTTTGGTCGCTGTATTATTGGAGGGACAAAGGGCAAGAGGTGGATATTGTTATAGACCGCAAAACGGATATATTGCCCATAGAGGTCAAATACAGGAACGAGGTCAGTCAAACCTGCTTGCCTGCTTTCCGGCAGGAATTTGCTAATGCCAACATACCATTTGCCGTTGTGATCACCAAAAATCGGCTTGACAAAAAGCAGGATGTACTATACATGCCGTTTTGGCTGGTGCATTGAACAAAATTGAGCAGTGGCATTTGTCTACAGCAATGCATTTCTAAACACGGATATGCTGCCCTGGGTTTTGGAACCGTCGAGTAAAAATGGCTAGGCACAGCCGCATCCGGCTTTTCATGACTGATTTTGCCGTTTCCACGTGCTCGCCTTTTGATATAACCTGCCCTAAGTTTACAGCAGGCAAAGTAAGCACCGAAGCTGTCGCTATCGCCGAAACCAGCTCGAAGTTGCCGTCACGGAAAAACACCACGCTAGGTGAAAATATCGCATGGTTGGTGTACATCATCGTTCCGCAGGCCCGATTGGCGACGTAATAAGCCTTGTGAAGCAATTGCGTATTGTACAGCCCGCTTGCCGCCGCGAGAGCCTCTTGCTGCGCCATTGCTCCACTTAAAAAACCTCCTCCGGGATTCTTTGCGCTTGCGAAATTCAGAGCGGCTGGGCGCTCGCCGCCCCGGCTCATGTCCAAGATTGCCTGCACTGTGGATTGGTTTACAACCGTTATGGGTGCAAGCGGCCCCTTTTCAGGAGGCTTCGTTTCTTGAACCAGCCGCTCGCCTTCTTTCGGCACGATCAAAAAGCTGTTTTTCTCTGAAGCCTTTTGCATTTCGGCGAATTCAACACGCGACCCGTTTGTCTCGTAGTAGCCCTGCTGCTGTATTTTCAGGGTTTCTTCCGCAATTCTTTTGCTGTTCATTTTTCATCTCCATTTTCAGCATTCATAAATGGACACCATGCACGGATGAGATTCTTCTCTGCTTCTTCGGTCCAGTGGTCAAGCCTATATCCGTACAGTTCAAATATTTTGCTCACTCAAATACCTCCGTATTCCATCACCCATTGCATAAGCCACCGGCGGCGGGACAGAATTGGCAACTTGTCGGTGCTGGTCAAGATTCCGTACAGTACCTGTACGCGAACGGATTGGGCCGAAGAGCTTATAATCATCATCATCGCCATGAATCCGCATATACTCACGGGGAGTTAAGTATCTATCTTCAATCGGATGATAGAATATCTCGCAGCAACGGAGTGTGTTTGACGGTTTGCTTCTGTTCAGCCTAAGATATTTCGTCGTGTCTTTCGGTTGCAGATTACAACGCAGCTTAGCGTCTAAATGAATTTTCAAGGTGCTTGAGCATTGCTTTCTATAAATTACTGATCACGCAATGAAGCCACATTTTCCGTCTATCTCGACTTTGGCGTTAAAATGAAACAAACATTAATCCCCCATCTGAGATGGAGAGAATAAGGTAAGAAGCGTCGTTTCCTAGAGTACCAGAAACCCCCATGCTATAATGACATTGGTTTGGACAACTCAAGTCTATCACAATTGCACGTACCACATTGTGTTCATCCCGAAATACAGGCGCAAAACTATGTACGGAGAGGCAAAAAAGCCGATGGCGAGACATTGCGGAAACTGAGCGAAATGAAAGGCGTGACGCTAATCGAAGGAACAGTCTGATATGTACGTAAGTAAGCATTCCGCATAAGCTGGCGGTGTCGGAGTTCATGAGGTACGTGAAAGGCAAAAGCGCATTGATGCTGTTTGACAAGTAGCCACATTATCGTGAAAAGACAAGCGGTAGAAATTTCTGGGCGAGGGGGTATTGCGTCGCAGTGCGACCTTAGATGGGTCGCCTGAATTGTGCGGAAGCACTGCCCGTTCATCTTCGGGCATTCCTACCAGCCGGTGCGGTTGAAGCAATTCAAAGGTGCTGAGCAGGCTGGGACAACGAGGGAGGTGGGCAAATGTATATGACAATCTTCCTGGTATAAGTTATGCATATGACAACAATGCTTTGCTTGTTGCGCTCAAAAAGCTATTCCATAAACGATATTGTTCATACGCAGTGTCCACAGCGGCATCCTTCCGCGCACAAAAGAGGAAATACACCACAAGGTTGAAAGCTTCATGCGCAAGATGCAGCACAACATATTCAAGCATAAAAAGCTGGAATACATCGCTTTGGCAGATTAGCCATATTTAATGGCAGAAGTAATAGTGGAAGGAGATTAAAATGGCTAAGCAAAAAACCGAAATAATTGATGTGGCATGACTGATCATCCTGATTACAATAACATTATTAAAAAACAAATTGACTTAATTTTAGTAAGCGTCAATTAGTAGGTCACCTATTCCAGCCGGGAAAACAATAATATAATACAATATATAATATACGTAAACTTCCTGAAAAACGGTAAACGCAACAAAAATATTGTATTATTTTTGCCTGTTTACTGTTTTGCGAGTGGCCATCTGCTTCACTTGGTTTTTACTGCCTTTCGGGCACCCCCGGCCTCTTTTTTCTTGCGTGGCAGGAAGGGCTTTTGGTTTGTTCTTGCTTCCTTTAGGCCTTCCCGGTTGCCGCCTGCCACTCTTCATGGTTGTGGGCAATCCGGCACCCGCCGGGTTCCTCTTTCAGCGCTATGTATTTTTTGAGGTCGGCTGGCACGCACGGGACGCCTCCCGCATTTATTTTGGCATTCAGCTCCTCCGTTGCTTTCGTTATTTTGCGCATAAGCGCTATGGAGCGCCGCGCTGCTCCATAACGTCATGCGTGCAGAACCCCCTGTCAAGGACCACGCCCTTCATCTACTGCTATTCTGATGCCTGTTGAAAAAATTGAAGATGATTATTTCATCGCAATAGACCACGAAATGACTAAAAACCATTACATTTCATTTGTGGCATTTGTAGGCTATGATAATTATATGTTTTTTTCGTCCACAGGCATAATATATATAATATAATTTTCCATACTGGCTTGTTTTTTCTCGCAAACAATAGTAACATGTAAGATGGAAGTTTTATTAACGGCATTGTAGCGAGGTGTGCGATGGACAAGAGAAACAATCCCTATTCCCCGGGTGCCGGGCGAATCCCTTTTGCCTTGGCTGGCAGGGAAAAAAATATTGAAGACTTTGAGGTCGCGATGTCGCGCATCGATATTGGAGTTGACGCAAGGCCCATTGCGCTTTACGGATTGCGGGGCGTCGGCAAGACCGTGCTCTTGCGGGATTTGTACCACAAGGCGAAAAAGAAAGGCTGGATTGTGGCATACGTCGAAGCAAATCCGGGAAAAACCATTCGAATGCTGCTTGGCGAGGAACTTGAAGACGTGTTGGCCGACCTTGCAAAACCCAATGCAGGTGAAGCGGTGCTAAAGGCAGTTAAAACAGCTTTGAGCTTTGCCCGTTTTAACGTCAACGCCGAGGGCAGCTTTTCTTTTGGTGTAGACATGTCGAATATTGGCAGTTCAAACGCTGCAACGGGCAACACTTCCGGCGATCTGGGCAGGGTTGTCCGCGACTTGTCGAGGGCCTGCGAGAAAACCGGCACAGGTGTTGCATTGTTTTTCGACGAGGCGCAGGATTTCAAGGATGACGATCTGCGCGCCATCAACACGCTTGCACACAGGGCTATTCAAGAACGGTACCGGCTGGTAGTCACCATAGCCGGGCTGCCGACACTGCCCGGAAAGCTGGCAGAATCGAACAGCTACGCAGAGCGGCTGTATCAGTACAGCGAACTTAGCGAGCTTTCGCCGGCGGCTGCGCGGGCTGCGCTTATAGAGCCTTCTGCCGCAAGGGGGGTGGAATGGGAAGAACCTGCTGTTTGCGGTGTGACTAAAGCAACTGCGGGGTTTTCGTATTTTATTCAGGAATACGGTTCCGCTGTCTGGAACGCAGCAAAAGACTCCCCAATAACCACCGCCGACGTCAACGCTGCCAGCGCCGCAGCAATACAGCAGCTTGATGCAGGCTTTTTTCGTTCGCGGTGGGACAGGGCGTCCGACCTCCAAAAATCCTACATGAGGGCAATGGCGGCAGACTGCGACCTGCCGAGCCGGACCGCAGACATTGCCGGCCGCATGGGTGTTGAAGCGAGCGCCCTTTCGCCAAGGCGCGCCGAACTGATATCAAAAGGGCTGATTTACTCTCCCCAGCACGGCACGGTAGCTTTTACGGTCCCTCAAATGGCAGCGTACATCAACCGGCAAATTGAAGTCTGACTACGTATGCATTTCAAAGAACCTGTCCGATTGTATGCCAAATGAAGCCAAGCCCGTTTCTTCGAACTCCAAGGGTGATAAATTTTTTGTTGCATGCTCAACTTGGAGAAATTTACCTTTCGAAGGGTCGAATTTGTAAGTGCTTGCCCCATTGTAAGAGCTGACAAGGTATCGCTTGCCAGTTTTCAGGTGGGCGTTCTGAGCGGCTTCTATGCAGGCTTTTTGGGCAGCCTCTTCAGCGGCTTCTTTAGCGGCTACGGCTAGGTTTGCGGCTTCAGCCGCTTTTTCAGCAACGCTTGCGGCTGCAGCGGCTTTTTCGGCGACTTTTTGAACGGCAGCAGAAGCGGCAGCGTTAGCGGTTTCACCTGCAGCTGACGCGGTGGCAACGGTTTTTGCCGCTTCATCGGCGGCCTTGGCAGCTTTTTCGGCGGCAGTAACAACAGCCTTTGTGGCAGTAGCGGCTGCCTTAGCTTCATTAGCGGCTGCCGTGGCTGCGGCTTTGATATCTGCGGCGGCTTTGCTGGCTGCGGTGGTTGTAGCGCTGGCTGCGTCTGTGGCGCCTTTCGCTGCTTCTTGCGTGGCTTTCGCTGCGGCAGCGGCATCTTTTTGGTCAGCAGCAGCGGCAGCTGCTGCAGCTGCTGTTTTTGCGGCTTCGGCTGCGGTATTAGCGGTGCCGGCTGCAGTCTCAGCGGCAGTTTTATTTCTGCCTTCGGCAAGGCTTTCAGCCGCTTCAACGGCTTTTTCCGCAGCATTTTCAGCAGCGTCGGCGGCATTATTAGCGGCGCCTGCGGCATTATTAGCGGCGTCTGCGGCGGCAGCAGCGGGGCCGGCGGCATATTCAGTGTTGGCTTCAAGGATGTTTTGGGCTGTATCCGCTGCGGCTTTTGTGGTAACGATGGCCTCAGCGATTTCTGCTGCGGCAGCAGCAGTGTTTCGGGCAGCCGCATGAGCGGAATCAGCTGCGGCTTGAGCTGCAGCAGTGGCGGCTATGGCAGCGTCTGCGGCAGCTTTGCCAGCGTCATCAGCTGCAATAGCAGGTTGCTCTGCTGTTTTTTGGGCGGCAGATGCAGCGTTTTGGGCGGCAGCAGCGGCAGCGGCTGTAAACTCTTCTGCCTTTTTAGCGATAGTTTTAGCGGCTAAAACTTTCACGGCAGCTGCGGCGGCGGCGGCGGCGAGAGCAGTTTCTTCGGCAGATGCAGCAGCCTCCTCGGTAACAGCAGCGGCAGCGCTTTCTGCAGCCTTAACTGCAGTTTCTGCGTCTTGCGCAGCTCTGACGGCGTATTGTGTGGCTTTTACGGCTTTAGCGACTAACCGTACTGCAATAGCGGCGTTTTTGGCGGCGATTCTGTCAGGGACAGCGGCAAGAAATGCATTTTCTAAATTGTTGTGGGCAGCGAGGTACCCACGTTCATAAACTGGGTAGACTTTTGAGCTTTCACCTCCTAAAGTCGGGATTTTCATCCCTCCGCTAGTTGTGTCGATTATCTTTACCAAGTCAAGATACGCTTCAGCATCGTTAATGCCCACTTTGTCGCCGGCTTTCTTCATGTTTTTTACAATACTGTTTGCCGCCGTTAGGCCCGCATAATCGATATTCGCTGCATTCAAATCATTGCCAATCAAGACTTCCTTGTTTGCCGGAATCGTGTCTGCCACAAAATACATTTCAGCCTTGTTCTTCTCTTCATTGACGTCATGGCGAAAGCCAGCCATGGTGAGGCACTCGTAGTAGATTGTGTTTTTGCCTGCGACGCTGGTTGTTTTTTCTGCCATCGGTATTTTGTACCACATGTGAAAAGGGTCCGCATGATTTGAAGCTATGCAGTTGTTCCCGCTCACCCTGCTGCATATAAAACCGCCACCTGTCTTGGCTTTGCACGAGGATTCGTTTGTCTTGGGGGGTGCGATTTTGATGCCCATGTGACTGCAGACGTGAGGGATTTTTTCACCGCATATGTACCTTCTGTGCGGGCAGGCAGTAGGGTTTATTTTACAGATGTTCCGTAAATAAGTCCCGCAGTAGTCGCTCATGTTTCCAGCACTGGAGTATTTTGCGCAAACAATTGTGCAATACGTATAATTGCCATTGCATTTGACAAGCTTGCCCTCGCAAAACATCCTGCCAAACTCGTTTCCTTCTTGGTGAGACGTAATAGTTCTTACTTTGAGGGGAACAATGGTGCCGTTTTCTTTTATGGTCGCCGAACTGTCAACATACCCCAGAGGGTCAATGTCATACTGTTTGCACAGGTAAGCGAACAGCTTAACCGCTGTCTTGTATGCTTTGACAATAAAATCCTTGGTTTTTTCCTTTGTGGGGTCGCTTTGCGAATAGGTCCATTTGCTGTTTGAGTACGTAGCGGTGTTGGGCTCTGTCATTTCAACGCCCAAGTGCGTACTGTTCAGCGCGCCGCCTGCATGCGCGCCCATAAAGCCCCACGGCATGCACTGAACGATTTCGCTTGGGCCCAGAAAAGCGTGGACAGGAAATTTCTTGTCTTCATGATAAGCGTTAAAACCGTTGACAAGCCTTTGCGGATCGGGCTGCGCAATTCCAATGCTGTGCAGCACAAGCCCTTGGGGTTTCCCTTCTTTGAACTGAATTTTCGAATGTGTAGTTGAGCCGACTTTATATGCGCCAATGTTCCGCCTGAACTCTTTGTTTCTGTCCAGCATGTCCTGAATCATTTCAACATCCATGGCTATCGGCCCTCCTGACCCGTCTTCTCCTTGATTTCGCAGATCATTTCCTGCGTTTTGGCGATATCGTCCGCTTTGTTTTCCTGTCGGAACAGCGTTAGGGCAAAATTTGCTTTGTTTAAAGCTTCTTGGTATTCTTCCATCATGTAATACGTTGTAGCCATGTTGAAAAACGACTCTGCCATTTGCGCTTTCATGCCCAGTTTTTCTTCAATCACAAGGCTCTGGGTGAAGCTGTCCAGTGCCTGTCGGTAATTCTTCTGGCGAACCGCCTGCATCGCCAGCTGGTTGAGGTGCTTCAGCGTTTTTGCCGTCATCTCTTTGTCTATTTCATTCATTTGCCGCCACCCTTTCGATCATTTCTATTTCCTTGAGCATTGCATTGCGGTATTTTTCTTCCGAAAAGGGCACGCTTGCGTAGTAATGCTCCAGCGCTTCCGCCAACTCGCCTTTTCTCTCGTGCTCCATTCCCTTTTTCATTGCCGCCTTTGCCAATTTGCCAAGCAGCTCGTTACAGCTCGCAGAGTCTGTCTGAGCCCTTTCGTGCATCTCCCCGCACAGGGCACCATACGTCATAGCCTTGAGCAAATCCCCGCGGAGGGCTTCAAGGTTGGCGAGGTTGAAGAAAACCATGGCCATCCCGTCAGCATAGTCGAATTTCTGCGTGATCTCCAGCGCCCTCTTGCACAGAGCCTCCGCTTTGATCAAATCGCCCTGCTCTATCATTCGAACCGCTTGGTTGTTAAGTCCTTTAATTTCATTGGCGATTTCTCTGAATACCGCCTCGTCCATGGGTTGTCCTCCTTGCTTTCACCCGTATTTATATTCATGTTCATGTTCATGTTCATGTTCATATCCTTACCCGTATCCGTACCCTTGTTCATGTTCATGTTCATCTGAAAGGGTGCGCGGGAAGCTTTTGGGCCAATTTTTGATTTTGGCTTGTCCTCTTTTGATTTTGGCTTGTCCTCTTTTGGTTTTGGCTTGTCCTCTTTTGGCTTTGGCTTCGGCTTGTCTTCTTTCAGTTTAAGCTTGTCCAAATACACATCGTACTCGCGTGGCTTTTTCTTGGGCTTTTCTCTCGGCTTTTCTCTCGGCTCTTTCTCGGGCTTTTCTCTCGGCTTTTCCCTCGGCTCCTTCTCGGGCCGCTGCCTTTCCCTCGGCTCCTTCTCGGGCCGCTGCCTTTCCCTCGATTCCTTCTTGGACCGCGGCTTTTCCCTCGGCTCTTTCTCGAGCCGCTGCTTTTCCCTCGGCTCCTTCTCGGGCCGCTGCTTTTCCTTCGGCTCCTTCTCGGGCCGCTGCTTTTCCCTCGGCTCCTTCTCGGGCCGCTGCTTTTCCCTCGGCTCCTTCTCGGGCCGCTGCTTTTCCCTCGGCTCCTTCTCGGGCCGTTGCTTTTCCCTCGGCTTTTCGCGCTGCTCTTTTGCAGGCTTTTCTCTTGGCCTTTCCCATAGCTCCTTTTTTGGCTGCGGCGTTTCAAACGCCCGCCATGCCGCTGTTTTGTTTTCTTCTTGAGCCGGCATGTCCATTGGCATTGGCATATTCATCTGGAATGGGTCTTCAGCCGCAACGCTTTCGCTGTTGTCCTGGCTGTCTGCCGGGTCTGTTGCCTTTTCGTCATCGTTTTCGTTTTCGTCGTCGTCTGTCAAAAAATCCGGGTCCAGCAAAACCGAATTCCGAAGCAGCTCTTCCATGGCGCTGCCGCTCAGGGGACCGTTTGGTGTTTTGTTCTTGCAATCTGTGCCAATATCCATGTCAACGCCACTCTCAACGCGCTCAAAAATCATGATGCAGCAGCTAAAAAGCAGCCAACTGCATCATGATTTTCAGGTGAATAAATGATCTGCTTGTAAGCTCAAAGCTTCTTACTCTGCTTCAGTTTCTTGCAGCTTTTTTTCTATGGCCGCTTCGATGGCTTTCAGCTGCAGCTCAAAACTGTTTTGCATCGCTTGGGCTTTCATGTCTAAAAGCCTCTGGATTACGGGGTTTGGAGGCAGAGGCACCAGCCTGGTCCTGATGGTGCTTGTCCCTTCCTGGGAAAAATTGTATTTGCTCGAATACGTCGCGTTTACCGGCGTCGACCGGACGGCGATGTACCTTGGGAACCTTGAATATATGTAGCTGGTGTTGTTCCCTTTTTCCGTACGCTCGGTCGAGCTTTCAGTCGTTACGGTTATTGTCATCTGAACCTCGATCATCGTCTCCGCGAACTGGTAGAACGTGGGCTGGAAGCCCGCGCCGATCATGGACGTCACAACATCGTTGTCATTGTCTGTAAGATTGCCGCTGTCGTCGAGCTGAATTGCCGGAAGATACACCGGGCAGTTTGTTTTGTCACCCATAATCTTCATAATGTCTATGCTCGCCATGTCCAGCTTGACCTGGCTCTCGGCTATTGCCGATGCCAGCTTGAAAACCATTTCCGGGAATGGGACATCTAATAATTGTTGACCTACGCTCATTTATTTTTCATCCTTTCTTTTTATAACAATGCACGTTCAGCGATTATTCGTCTCCTTGGGCCTTTGCCTTACTCAGACGCTTCCTCCTCCAGCTCTTTCCTCTTTGCTTCGATTTGCCTTTCTGCCTCCATCAGCAATAACGCCATTTGCTGCTGCTGCATTTCCGCCTTCATGTCCAGTATCCTCATCATGAACGGGTTGGGCGGGAGCGGCGTTATTTTAGTCCGCAGGAGGCTTGATCCCTCTACGCTGTATGAATACTTGGACGAATAGGACGCGGTGACCGAAGCGGAAAAACACCCGAACCCTCCTTTTGCGCTGACTGAACCGGATTTTTCGGTGGACTGGTTCATGGATATAGCCATCTTGACTTCAATAATGGTGTCGGTAAACTGGTAGAACGTGGGCTGGAAACCAGCGCCAATCAACGAAGTAACAATTTCCCTCTTTCCTTCTGGGTCTGTCAGGTCAGGCAAGTAAACCGGCGCCGCTTTTTTGTCGCCCATGAACTTGGCAATCTCGCAGCTTACCTGATCCAGCTTGTATTGCCCTTCGGCAATGGCGGTGGCAAGCTTCAAAACCATTTCTGGAAATGGCACATTCAGTAATTCTTGACCTACGTTTGGCATATGCTTCACCTCTTCCTTTTAAATCTAAATGCTGTCAGTGTCTTTTGGCACTGCGCTAATGGAAAACTTGATAGTGCTCAGGGCTTCGGGGCTGCTGGCAGACAGGCTTGGCGCCGCCATAAGCAGCTTGCTGTCTTCTGTCTTGGCAATGCTTGCTTTCATGTCTACATCCAATTCGTTGATGATGTAGTTTACCGTTGCGTCTTCAGTGTTTACCGAATTGTTGAAATCGTTGATGACAGAAGTCAGGTACTGGGAAATGTCCGACATTTCAAAAGCAGCCTGGGTTTTTTTGTTCAGGGTGTCAAGTTGGCTTTCAAGCTGGTTTTTTTGCTCTTGGGCTGCTAAATACAGTGTCTGGACGTCGTTTAGCGCTGCGTTTGCGCGGTTCAGCTCCCGTTTCGACGCCTCTAGGCTGCTTTCCAGCTCAACAACCTGGTCTGTTTTCAGTTCAGCTTCCTTTCTAACTGCACGGATAACCAGCGCATACTGCTCGTTTGCCTGAAGCAGTGCTTCGTCTGCCCCGGTTTTGTCGTATTTCGCGTTTAATTCATTTTGCAGCTTTGCGATGGTTTCTTCGCTTTCAGTTAATCGTTTTTGCGAAACCGACAGCCTTTCCTCAAAAACCGCTTCCTGCGTCTTTAGGTCGTCCTCAAGCTGCACAATCTTGGCATCTTTGTTTATTATCTCAAGTTCAATCCCAGCGTCAAGTTTTGACAAGCGCACGTCGTCTTTGTCCGGCATGCTCACCCCTCCTTCATATAGGCAATGTTGATTACGTCGTTCACCGCCGCTTCAGTCCCGGGTTCTTTGGACTGGGACACCACCTGCGTCTCTTTTCCGTTCTCCGTCTTTTCGCTTATGGAGATAATGTCGCCGATCAGCAGGCGCGATTCCGATATCAACTGTTTCGCCTCTTCCAAGCTAAGCCCTATGAGGTCAGGTACAAACACCACCTCGGTAAACCTTACCGGCGGGGGGACGGGGACGATCTTGAAACTCAGTTCGCTTTCCATGTTGGCGCTGCGTTTGAAGTAGTTCTGGTATTTTGCGTTGACGGGGGCCACCCGCAAGCGAGCCGGCAGCGTTGCAGTCTCTTTTGTCCCGTCCTCTGTTTCTTCACGGACCACGGAGTAATCAACTTTAATCTGGAACGACGTTTCCGGCATGACGTACCAAGTTGCAGAAAGTCCGTAGTTGCTCAGCGTCTCGTGGGAGTCGATGTATTTTTGTATTTCGATCGAGCTCATGTCCAGTTCGTGCTGCGCCTTGGCTACGCCCCGGCCGATGTCGACCATCATTTCAGAAAGGCTGAAAAAGAACCCGCCTTCCTTGACTTTTGGCTCCTCTATCAAGGAAAACCTGAGCGGCTTATCGGGTCTTACCAATTCGTTTGTCTTTAGTTCTGTTTCTTTTACTGCTTTTGCTGCAACCTCTGCATAATCCAGTTTGATAAATGCCGCTTTTCCATCGGAATTGGTTTTTGTGAAAAGCACCTCCAACGCTTTGTCGTCTGAATCGACCTCAAACAACGGCATTAAAGCGGAAGCCGCTTTTTGCCATGCTTCCAGCTCGTTGGTTGAAATGGCTATGCTGGGCACTTTGTTTGGTGCACCGCTGTCGTTCTTAATGGTCACATCAAGTAGCTGCATCAGCGTCCTTGTATCTGCATCTGCCAAATCTTTCACATTTCGAATTCCGGATTTTACAAGCATCTCTGAATTGATTTCATCAATGCCGTCAACACGCATCAACTCTGCCTGCTTTGCCCAAATGTACAAGGTTTTGATGTCAACATTGATTTTTTTTGCCAGTTCTTCGCGGTCTTTGGGCTTCATGGTATTCTGCTGTAAATCTGAAACAGTAAGAATCCCCTGCTCTGCCAACTGCTTTAGAATAGCCGTATCCATCCCCCGGATAAGGCTCAAGTTTTTATCAATTTTAACCACCTCCAACGTGCTTTCACCAGATAACTAATGCCAATTATTGTACCTTTTTAGATATCCTATCACATATTTTTCACCTCCGCAATACCCAAAGTGTAAATGGGGCGAATAAATGGTGCGGGAACGGCGCGAAGTGAGAAGAAATTTCTATTGGCATTTGCGGATGTTTTGTGTAATATTATATTATAGTGAGGTGATAATCATGTCGGATACACGTTCAAGCGGTATGCACATCAGGGTGAATCCTAAACGCAGACTCCCTTTTGAGTTGTCCTCCATACAGCTAACCGAAAATGGCTATACCCCGGAGTTTGAAGCGGAGCTTCTTGCGGAGGCTGATGAATGTTATGCTGCTGTTGCGAATGGAACTGCAAAGCTATATAAAAATGCAGCTGAACTTCGAGCGGCGTTGGACGCGGAGGACGATGATGAGTGAAGAACCTGTGTATATTGAGGAATTGAATTTCGCTATGGCTGAACGAAGAGCTGGTAATACAGGGCGGAAAGCAGACGATGTGATAGAAGATATGGCGCGAATAATCGCAGTGGCGGAACATGACGAAAGAGAAATATAGCGTTATATACCCTCGGAGACATACAGGAAATGCCTATTTGACAGACGGTATAAAGCACTCTTTCTCATTGAGGGAAATGATGTACATATTGACGCGATTATTGATTGTCGGCAGGAGAACAAGGATATTTTTGAACATTTTGAACTATAACTTTACTGTCACAATATAACAGCTTGAATAACAGCAATAGAGGGCTGTTTACTTTTTCCACATTTTCTGGCGGCTTTGCCGCCCTATTATTATACCAGAGGCATTTGCTTTTTCAAGTCACGGCTCCTCCACTCCACCACTTCAAGTGGTGATTTTATGCCGCCTCCTCCAGGGCATTTTTGCCCTTCCGGTATGCCATAATATAACTCGTTATGTCTCCATGCTTAAATTTATCGAGGCGTGTAGTAATGGTTTTCTGTCAGTCGGCAGTAGTGATCAGTCAGCATGTGGGGTAACAGAATATTACCCCACACTTATTGACAATATAATATTTGTGGGGTAATATTGTTTCGAGGTGAGAATAATGAATGTGATAGAAAGCATGCTCCTTGAAGAAAAAGAAAGAAATTTAGATATGCAAAAGAGTTATATTAATGAAATCAATGATTTGCCTAAAGGTTCCATTTCTGTGAAAAAAATTGGCAACAACGAATATTGTTATTTAAAATTTCGGCAAGGGAAAAAATTTATTTCAAAATATATGGGAAGCGCTTCTGAAAATGCGGAACAATTGTCAATGCAAATAGAAAAAAGACGGCATTTTGAAAAACTACTAAGAGAATTAAAAGTTGAATATGAAATGATTAGTAAAATTGTAAAGGATTGAGTACATTAGAAGGCCACAAAACAAAATAAGCATTATACCGAAACTGACTCAAAACGGATTTGTCTATAAAGAAGACCCTTTGACCGGCGTAGGCAAATTTCATAAAGAAAATGTACTTGAAATAGAGTTTCTGACCCGCTCAATCGGAAAAAGTGCAAATACAACAAAGATACCGAGTATCGGAATTACTGCGGAAAGTTTGCGGGCGGTGAATTTGCTCGCAGATTATCCATTAGAATTAGATTGTCGGGATTATATCGTGACTGTTCCTGATGTTGGCAGGACTTGACAGCAGCCGCTCCAGCGACTATACTAATTGTATAATTAGTAATTGGAGGGTTAGCAATGTTCGTTGGCCGGGTTAAAGAACTGAACAGCTTGAATAACAGCTACAGCAAGGGCTCTTTTCAATTCCCTGTCATTTACGGCAGGCGGCGAGTCGGGAAAACTGCGCTGATCAACGCTTTTTCCAAGGGCAAAAAAACTGTTTACTTTGTCGCCGTGCAATCCACCCCAAGAGAAAACCTTGAGATTTTGTCAAACCAGATATTGTCCTCGCTTGCCCCCGATGCGCCAAGAAACCCCTTCCCTTCGTTCTCAGCCGCTTTCGAGTACGTCTTTGAGCGTGCAAAATCAGAGCGCATCGTTTTCGCCATCGACGAGTACCCTTACTTGGCAAGCAGCTACAAAGCGGTGTCTTCCATCTTGCAGGCCGCAATCGACAAACACCAGGCGGACAGCCGGTTGTTCCTGATTTTATGCGGTTCAAGCATGAGCTTTATGGAAAAGCAGGTACTGGGGTACGAAAGCCCGCTTTACGGTCGCAGGACAGCGCAGTACAAACTGCTGCCTTTCAATTATTTAGACAGCGCGGAAATGCTCGCTGGTTTCAGCAACGAAGAGAAGATTACCCTTTACAGCGTCACCGGAGGGATTCCCGAGTACCTCTCAAGAGTCGAGAGCCGCCTTTCCGTTCAGGAAAACGTGCAAAACCTTTTCTTTGACCCTTCTGGGCGGCTGTTTGAAGAGCCTGCGAACCTGCTCAAGCAGGAACTGAGGTTTCCCGAAGCGTACAACGCCATCATTGCAGCGATTGCAGGGGGCAGCAGCAGGCTGAACGAAATCGCCACAAAAGCGGACATGGAAACAAGCCAGTGCAGCAAAATGCTCGGCACTCTCATTGAACTTGGGCTCGTCCGCAAGGAATCCCCTGTGACAGAAACAAATAGCAGGAAGTCGCTTTATTCGCTGAACGACTGGATGTTCATATTCTGGTACCGCTTCGTGCAGCCGGAACTCAGCAGGATTACTATGGGGTTTGGGGAAACTGTATGCAGCGGAGTGTTTGCTGAGCAGGCGAACAGCCACGTTGGGTTCGCTTTCGAGGAATGCGCAAAACAGTACATGTGGCATGCGCTGGCAAAGGGCAGGCTGCCCTTCCCCTTCAAAAGAATCGGCAGGTGGTGGGGGAACAACCCAAGAGAACGACGCGAAGAGGAAATCGACATTATCGCTTTTGCCGACGAAAAAGCGATTTTCGCCGAATGCAAATGGCGCAACATGCCGGTTGGCGAAGACGTTTTGGATGAGCTCGCCCGCAAATCTGAGCTGTTCAAAAGCTTCAGTGACGCCCACTATATGCTGTTCTCCAAGCGCGGATTCACAAAAGCGCTGAAAGACAAGGCCTCGGAACAGAGCAAGCTTGTTTTGGTCGATTCCAGCGACATGTTCTCATAGCAATAGAGGGCTGTTTGCTTTTTCTACATTATATTGCGATATTGCGTCATAATATCAGTTTTGACATTGAACCGCATTTGCTTGATGCCACACAGGACACAGGGCTGAAGTGAGCCCTGCCCTTTGGGTTCAGCATGCAGCAGCAAAGAAAGAGGTGCCAGCATGAAATACGTATACCCCGCCATCCTATACCATGACGACGGCAAGGTCGGCGTCACGGTTCCCGACTTGCCTGGCTGCCACACCTACGGCGACGACAGGGCCGATGCCCTGCTCATGGCAAAAGACGCTGTAGAAATGTGGCTCTGGAATGCGGAAAACACTGCTTGCGCGATTCCGGCGGCGTCGGATTCCCTCCCGCTGGAGACTGGCGAAACCCTGACGCTGGTTGCAGCGGACACGGACGAGTATCGGCAGGCGAACGACGCACTGACATCGAACGCCGCGCCGAGGAAGGCCGACGCGCAATAGCTGAGATCAGAGCAAGGAACGCGGCAAATGGGTATTAACGGCTTTCCCGTCTTCTATTTCCTTTGCGGGCGAGGTTATCACCAAGTCACCCTCAGCAAGTCCGCTAACAACCTCAATGTATTTCTCTCCTTCGAGGCCGGTCTGGACCCTCGTGAGCTTGGCTTTTCCGTCTTCAATAGTGAAAACGTATTGCTGCCTGTTTATCTCGAAGACGGCGTTTTCGGGGACGGTCAGGACGTTTTCCCTTTTGTCTGCGACAATTTCAACATTCACGTTGCTTCCGAGCCGCAGGTTTTTTTCAACACTCAAAACAACTTCAACGGGGACCCTTTTCTGGGAAATCCCTAGGTCTGACATCACGTCCTGGGCTTTGACGAATATCTTGCCAACTGTTGCGTTCTCGTCTATGAGTTTTTCGTTTTCGCTGAAAACGCGCACTTGGCAGTCCTGCGCTATTTCGTCAGCGTCTTCGGAAATCAGGTTGACCTTGATGTATGCGTCCTCTGCATCGGTTATTTCTATCATTGCCGTGCCCGGGGCGACTATTTCGCCCTCGTTCACCAAAACCGAAGTGACTGTGCCCGAAATCGGGGCGATCACTCCCTTTGACCCGCCAGCTTCGGAGAGCCCCGCAATAGTATAGTTGATGGCGGCTATCTGTGACTGTATCTGCTTCGCCTCAACCGTCGCTTGGTTGTATTCCTCGAAACTCACGGCGCCCTCGTCGTAAAGCCTCTTGTTTTTGGCAGCCATTTCGTTTGCCTGGTTCAGCTGCACCTGAAGGCCTGATATCTGCGCCCTCATGCTTCCTATGTCTGCAGCCCCGCTGTCTGCCTGGTAGGCTGCAATCCGCTGCCCTTCCGTGACGGCGTCCCCTTCGGCAACGTCCAGCGACGAAAGCTGGCCTTGGATTTTGCTGCTGACGACTACGCTGTTTCTCGCCTCGACGCTGCCTGTTTCGGTTATTAGCTTTTCGATGGTGCCGTATGCAGCCGGAACGGCTGAAACCTCAATGCTGCTTCCCAGGAGAGCGTAATATCCGCCCGCCCCTCCGGCTAGGATTGCTGCAGCAAGGGCGACAACCCATTTGCTTTTCTTTTTCATGGCATTTACCTCGCATAAATTTAATTCATCCTGTTTTTCAGTGCAGCCAGCAGGTCTAGCTTCCTTATTTTCTGGTACGTCGCAAGCTGCGCAAAATAAACGAACACGGCAGTGAACAGAGCCGCGCCTGCAACCGCACCAGGGCTTGCTGCCATGTCGAACCTGTACATGTCCGTGCTGACCGCCGCTGACATCGACGACAGAAGCGACATCCCAACCGGTATGCCCAGGGCAATCCCGGCTGCCATCAGCAAGTTGTTTTCATTCAGTATCATTTTGAAGATTTCGTTTCCGGAAAGCCCCAGCACCCGGAGCGCTGAAAATTCCATCTCCCGTTCTCCGATAATTATCGACGTGGCGTTGTAGACTATGCAAAACCCCAAGATGCCTGAAAACACTATCAGGAACGCTATCGCTGCGTTCATGACCGACATGTATTCCACAAAGGAGTCCCTTGTTTCTTCTATCGACATGACCGACGCCACTTGCGGCACGCCTGACAGCTTTTCGTATATTTTGTCGTCACCGGAGTTGAAATACACCCCGTTGACGGCGTTTTTCTCCATCAGTTTTTCGCCCATGTAGCCTATGTCCATGAAGGCGTTCATTCCTAGGGTTTGTTTGACGATGCCCTTCACTTCGATGTGCGCGCTGTTTTTCCCTGGGATAAACGTGTTTAGCTTAACCGTGTCGCCCACGCCAAGGTTCAAGTTGCCTGCCAAGGTTTCCGGAATGAACATGCCTGTTTTCGACAGGTTTATGATGTCGCCGCTCACGCTTCTGAAGGTGTAGAATTCCGTATTGCCCGGGAGCCCAATAATGCTGACAACCTGCTTTCTGGTCCCGTTTTCAAATTCAAAGGGGTATTCGAGCTTCCCTTCCATGTGCTTGACGTCTATGACGTGCCTTATGTCGCTCACTGCGGACTGGTTCACCGGGGCCCTGAAGCTCACGATATAGTCCATCTTTTGAAATTCCAAGTAGTGCGTGTTCATCATGTCGTCGATGGCGCCGGGCATGCTCGTCGTGAAGAGCATCATCGCATAGGTCAGGGATATCCCCATGAGCACAAAGCCTGCGCGCTTTTTGTTCCTGAATATGTTTTTGACCACAAGCTTCTGCGAAAACGAAAACCTCCGCCATATGACAGGCGCCTTTTCAAGCAAAATGCGTTTCCCTGTTTTCGGCGGTTCGCTTTTCATGCTGTCTGCGGGCGATATCTTGACGACGCCCCTTGATCCGAAGGCCCCTGCGGCAATGCAGAACAGGCACGACCCAGCAACAATCGCAAATACTGCTGAGATGCTGAATTCCGTCCTGAGCATGGGGATGTTGAAGTATTCAAGGAAAACCCTCGTCATGCCGCCTGCGCTGGCTATTCCTACCGCCGCGCCCAAGCACCCTCCTGCGGCTCCAGCCGCCGCTGCGTATTTCGCATAGTGCGAGATTATGTCCCTGTTCCTGTATCCGATGGCTTTTAGTATCCCTATTTTTATCCTGTCGCGCTTGACCATTCGCCCAAGCATCATTATGAGCACAAGCGCAGCGGAGAATATGAACACAAACGGGACGGATGAAGACATCCTGTTGATCTGGTCGACTTCGTCTTGGACCACGGCGCAGCTCATCTGGTCTTCTTTTTTTACAATCTGTTTCAGCCCGTAGCTTTTCAGCTGCTTTTCAAGGGATTTTATAATCGCGTCTTCGTCGGCGGCGTCAGTGTACTTTATCAAAATTTCGTTTGCCCCGTTGATCCCCGACATTTGCCTCCCCAGAGCTTCGGATATGTACAGCACCCCGAACCTTTCAGGGTCTGTCATCAGCGCCTGCTCGCTTTCCATCAGGTACACAAACTCTGGGTTTGCCGTAACGCCAGTTATGTCTATCGAATAGTTGATCCCGCTGGCCTGGACCTTTATCTTGCTGCCGGGGCTTATCCCCCTTGCATCTGCAAACTGCCCCAGCGCCATCGCTTCCTTGCCGCCTTCTTCCAGCCACCTCCCTTCCAGCAAAAAGCATTTATTGATTCGGTCCCTTTCGCTCTTTGAGCTTATCAGCTTGACGTTGACCCGCTCTTTTGGGTTTTCTGTTATGACGGGGGCTTCTAGGACAATCCGCCCCTCTGCAAGCCCTATCCCGCTTATCGCTTCCAGCTCCTTGATCTTTTGCGCCGGGACGTTTTCCGCGATCACGTACAAGTCTGCGAAATTGCAGCTGCTGTAGTAGTCCTTCACCGTATTGTCCATGTTGACTGCAGACATGGACAGGGCAATGAACACGGCAATGCCCGCAGTGATTATCGTCACCACGGCAGCGAACTGCCCTTTTGAATTGCTTATCATGCGGAAGAGCATTTTGTCAGTCTTTTTCATCTCAGCCCGCCTGCCTTACCATTTTATTTCATCGGGCGAAACAGGGTTTTCGTTTGTTTTGTTGTCGATGATCTGCCCGCTTTTCATGCGGATAACGCGGTCGGCCATAAGCGCTATGTCTGCATTGTGCGTGATGACCACCACCGTTTTGCCCATTTCGCGGTTCACTTTCCTTAAAAGCTCCAAGATCGAAATGCCTGTTGAAAAATCCAACGCCCCCGTTGGCTCGTCGCACAAAAGCACCTTGGGGTTTTTGGCAATGGCTCTTGCTATCGAAACCCTCTGCTGCTCCCCTCCCGAAAGCTGCGACGGGAAATGGCCGCGCCTTTCGTATAGCCCCACGGCTTTCAGTATTTCGGCGATTTCCATGGGGTCCTTCGATATTTCCGTGGCGAGCTCCACGTTTTCTTCAGCGGTCAGGTTTGCCATTAGGTTGTAGAACTGGAATACAAACCCCACTTTGCTGCGCCTGTACCCGGTGAGCTTTTTTTCGCTGAACCCAGTGATGTCTTCGCCTTCCGTGATTACCCTGCCGGAAGTTGGGGTGTCCATCCCTCCCATTATGTTCAGCAGCGTGCTCTTGCCGGACCCGCTAGGCCCGAGGATGACGGCGAACTCGCCTTCTTCTATTGAGAAACTCGCGCCCCGCAAGGCGTTTACTTCAACCTCGCCCATTAGGTACGTTTTCGTCAGACCTTCCGCTCTCATGATTTCCATCGCTTACGCCTCCTTGCTGCCCATGCCGTTTTTGAGCAAGTCGATCATGTCCTCGAGGATGGAGCCGAATTTCTCCACCGTTGCCTTGTCGCCAGTCAGGTCAAGGATGGACTCTTCTGCCTCCTTCAGCACATGCTCTTTTATCCTCATGGTCGCTCCGACTAAAAACAGCTTGAGCAGCCCTTCGTCAATGTCGCTTCTGATGCTCCCTTTTGCCCGGCCCGCCCTAATGTGCCCTAAGACGTATTCGTCTGCGACGTGTGTCATTTCGGCCGTCGCAGCTTCTGGCATTGCCCTGAATTTCCCTAAAAAAACGTCTTGGGTGAACAAAGTCAGCTCCCTTTCTTCATGAACGAGCTTTATCCGCATGGCTATGTCCTTTGAAAAGTAATCGAATATGTCAGTATTTTCAAACGCTGCCTGTTGGCCTGCCTTTTCCATGAGAATGCCGGTAGCCCATGCGACGCAATGGACGAATAGCTCAGTTTTGTCTTTAAAGTACTGGTACATGCTGCCTTTCGCCACTTCCGCGTTTTTCGCTATGGCCGCTACGTTCGCTCCGGCAAACCCGTGGGCGTTGAACTCTGCAATGGCGGAGCGCAGTATCCTCTCCTGTTTTTCCTCTTTCAAGTTATAGAACGTCGCCTTTGGCATAACTGGCCCTCCACAGCAAAAATGACCCCTTGGTCATATTATATGACCAACGAGTCATTTTTGTCAATGGTTTGTTTTGGTGTTTTCTAGTATGTTTTGGTGTATTTTTTGTTTTATATAATAGAACCCCTATCATATTTGAGGCGGCTGAACTGCCAGCTGTAAAATTGCGCACCTCCAATGTCATAGTTGCAGAATAGTTTGAACCTTCCATGCTAGCGGCTTGACCGCAGGTCATCCCAAATTGCAAATTCCCCATTATTTTGCAATTGCGTCTGCACCTTTTTCGTCAAGCGACTCTAGGTATATACGTTCAATATAGCCCAAAATCTTGTACTTGTTGCAGAGCGACAGTTTTTTGTACATGCGAAGAAGCTGCTGTTCGTGGTTGCACTCGGAAGGTGCGCTGGTGTTTATCTCGATGTTTTCTTCTACTGCGTCCTCATTGAGCAGCCATTCCATCGGCACCTCGTAGTAGTCGGCCATCTTCTTCAGTATCGACCTCTTCGGCGCTGCCAAATTGTGTTCCCACCTGTATACTGAATTCAATGATACACCGAACGTTTCACTCTGCTCCTTCAATGTCCTTTTTGTCCTCTGGCGCAGTATCCTCAGTTTTTCACCAATGCTCATTATACCTCTCCTCCTTTCCATTCATATGATTGTTTTCTATACTTATACCTTACACGGTCAAGTTGCTTTAATGTCAATAGGGTTTTTAAAAAAAGTTATAAGTTTTCACCATGAATTTGTGATTCCCCTTTTTAGCCTTTTGATTTCAACGGGTTTGCGCTAAAAAAATTTTCAAAACTGCTTTTTTTTCTTTGTTTTTTGTTGTTTTTTATCCCATTATATGGTATTGTTGGCACATATATGCAAGCAAACCCTCGTGTAGCTCGAATCTTTTGTTACAAAAAGCTCAAATGAGTCGAGTTTTCTTCAAAAAATATAACCAAAAAATCGATAAGCTGGAGTGGGCACCGTTCATCACTCCAGCTTTTTTTGAACTCGGATTTGTCAAGCCCCGTTCATATCGCTGTTGTAAATATATCCGCTTTTCGCATCGATTTTTATTTTATACCCTGTTTTCAGTACCGATGTCGCACCCTTGGCACTTGAAACAACTGGGATTTCCAAGGCGCACCCTGCTGCGGCTATCCCTGACTCGCTTTCGCTTTCTTCAGTTATGACGCCGGAGCACTGCCTCATCAGGCGAAGGACTTCATGGGTTGTCCGGGAAACTACGAGTATGTCTCCAGACTTGAAACTGCCCAAGTCTTTGTCTTCTTCCTTGATCACGCAAGCCAGCCCGGTTACGCTCTCTTCCCCGTTTCCGGTCCCTTTTAGCAGAATGTTGCCGACTATGTGCACCTGAAGGGAGTTTGTCGTGCCGGCAAAATACTGCGTGCTTCCCGTCACTAAGACAATATCCCCGTTTTTCACAAAACTGCGCTCTGCCGTTTTCTTCACTACGTCGTTGAAGAGTTCGTGGGTGTTTTCGATATAGGCGTTCATCATTGGGGTAACCCCCCAAGACAGCGAAAGGTGGTAATAGGTTTTTTTGTTGGGGCTGAATGCAATAATGGGTACGTCTGGCCGGAATTTCGAAATCATCCTGGCACTCTGCCCTGAAAGCGTGACTGCTATTATTGCGGACGCACCAAGGGCTTGCGCTGCTTTGCACGTGGCGTCGCTTATGGCGTCTGTTATGCCAATGCTGCTTTTTTCCCTGTCGGTGAACCGTCTCTCGAAAAGCTTGTAGTTTATGCTCGACTCTGTTTTTTCTGCTATCTTGCTCATGGTTTCTAGGCTTTTCAGCGGGTATGCGCCCGACGCTGTTTCCCCGGACAGCATCAGTGCGCTCGTCCTGTCGTAAATGGCGTTTGCGACGTCTGTTATTTCTGCCCTCGTCGGGCGGGGGTGGTGCATCATGGAGTCCAGCATCTGCGTCGCCGTGATGACGGCTTTGCCGGCTGTGTAGCACCTCCTGATGATGTCTTTCTGTATGTGGGGCAGTTCTTCAAATGGAATTTCAACACCCATGTCTCCCCGGGCTACCATTATCCCGTCTGAAACATTGATGATCTCGGCGATGTTTTTAACGCCCTCGGTGTTTTCGATTTTGGAGATCAGCTCTATGCTGTAACAGCTGTTTGCGTGCAAAAGCCTACGGACGTCTTTTACGTCCTGCGGTGTCCTGACGAAGGAGAGCGCGATGAAGTCGACGTCGTTTTCTATCCCGAACAGAATGTCGCTTTCATCTGTTTTGCTGATGAAAGGCATGTCAATCGCTACACCTGGCACATTTAAGCTTTTGCTGTTTTTTAGGGTTTCGCCTGAGACAATGTCGCAAATAATTTCTGTTTCTGTGATGTCTCTTACACATAGCTCAATTAACCCGTCGTCCAGCATCAGTGTGTTCCCTTTTGCCAAGTTTCGCGGGAGGTTTTTGTAAGTGACGGAAACCCTTTTGCCTGTTCCCATTGTTTCTTCAGTCGTCAAAACGAGCTCGCTGCCTGAAACCAGTTCAACCTCGCCGTTTTCCAGTTTTCCTGTCCTGATTTCAGGGCCTTTTGTGTCCAGCAGGATCGCCACCGGCACATCGAGTTCTTCCCTCAGTTTTTTCAGCTTGTCGATTTTAGCTTTGTGGTCTTCGTGAGTGCCGTGCGAAAAGTTCAGCCTCGCTACGTTCATGCCGGCAAGGATCATTTTTCTCAGCATTTCCTCGCTGTCGCACGCTGGGCCTATTGTGCATACAATTTTCGTTTTCCTCAACTTGGACACCTCCATCTGTTTAGTTTGTAGTGGGTAGTTGGTAGTTGGTAGTTGGTAGTTGGTAGTTGGTAGTTTGGGTCGTAGTTTGTAGTTTGTAGTGGGTAGTGGGTAGTGGGTAGTGGGTAGTTGGTAGTTGGTAGTTGGTAGTTGGTAGTTGGTAGTTGGTAGTTGGTAGTTGGTAGTTGGGTCGTAGTTTGTAGTTTGTAGTTGCTAGTTGCTAGGGGCTAGGGGCTAGTTGGGTTGGGTTGTAGTTTGTAGTTTGTAGTTGGTAGTTTGTAGTGGGTAGTTGGTAGTTTGTAGTTGGTAGTTGGTAGTTTGTAGTTTGTAGTGGGTAGTTGGTAGTTTGGGTCGTAGTTTGTAGTTTGTAGTTTGTAGTGGGTAGTTTGTAGTTGGTAGTGGGTGGTTGGTAGTGGGTAGTTGGTAGTTGGTAGTTTGGGTCGTAGTTTTTAGTTTGTAGTTGCTAGTTGCTAGGGGCTAGTTGGGTTGGGTTGTAGTGGTTAGTTGGTGGTTTGTAGTTGGTAGTTGGTAGTTGGTGGTTTGTAGTTTGTAGTTGGTGGTTGGTAGTTTGGGTCGTAGTTTGTAGTTTGTAGTTGGTAGTTGGTGGTTGGTAGTTGGTGGTTTGTAGTTTGTAGTTGGTAGTTGGTGGTTGGTGGTTGGTAGTTGGTAGTGGGTTTGGGTTAGTTGCTAGTTGCTAGTTGCTAGGGGCTAGGGGCTAGGGGCTAGTTAGTGGTTAGTTGGTGGTTTGTAGTGGGTAGTTTGTAGTTGGTAGTGGGTGGTTGGTAGTGGGTGGTTGGTAGTTTGGGTCGTAGTTTTTAGTTTGTAGTTGCTAGTTGCTAGGGGCTAGTTGGGTTGGGTTGTAGTTTGTAGTTTGTAGTTGGTAGTTTGTAGTTTGTAGTTGGTAGTTGGTAGTTGGTGGTTGGTAGTTTGTAGTTGGTAGTGGCTGGTTGCTAGTTGGTGGTTGGTAGTCCAAACAAAGCACCGCATAATACCGTAAAACGGCAGCGGTGCGTTCATTGAATACATGGCGTAGTAAATACTGAGACAGCGGTTTGCTGACAAGGGCGACAAAGGCAAGCGGAAGTGTCGCGTCGGACCAAACGCCATCCCTGTGTGGTAAACGATGAATAGGACAATCAGAAAAACCTTTATGTTGTCCAAATAGTAATGCCGTTGCTTGTTCTCTATACCCAATTGCCCCATGCCTTCCAGTAGTATTTCTTTGAGCAAATCTGAAAGTTTCAAACGCCTTATTGATTCTATCACAATTGAAAGTAAAATGCCACAGAATATTTTACAATTTTTGAAATTCGGTGTGAAGCAAATCAAAACGAAAATGGAACGGTTTTTTTTCTAATCCCAATCTTCGCTGCCGAGCCGCTTCTGCAGTTCTTTGAGCCTAGTTTTTAATTCCCGGTAGTTGGGCAAAGCCTTTTCGACAACTGCCCAAAAACGGCCGGAGTGGTTCATTTCAGTGATGTGCGCCAGCTCATGGACTACCACGTAATCTATCACTTCGTCGTCTGCCATAACGAGCCGCCACGAATAATTTATGCTTTTCCCCGTAGAGCAGCTGCCCCAGCGGGTTTTCGCGCCGGTTATCTTAACTGCAGTCGGCGTGACGCCCATAATGCCTGCAAAATGCGCTGTCCTCTCCGTAAGGTGCCGCTTTGCCAGCAAGCGGTAAACCTGCACTGCGCCATACTTAATGTCGTCTGGCGCGAGGCCTTGCGGCAAGTAGAAAACCTTTCCGTCAAAGCCCACGCGCATTCCAAGCCTTGCGGCAATCGGGTAAGACGCGCCCCGGTATATGACAGCGTCGCCGTAGCTGAGCGCGAACGCTTTGCGGGCCTCCTTGAGCTTGCACGACTCTGCCAGCTTTTCTTTTGCCCATTTTTCTTTTGACGCAACAAAACTGTCGATTTCTGATTTCGTCATTTTCAGCGGGGCACGGACTTCCATGGCCCCGTTTTTAACGTACAGCCCGATGGTTTTGCGGTTTGAGCGGGTCAGAGTGTATTCGGTCATTGTGTTCCCTTCCTGCTGACTTCTGCTGCATATTATTTGCAATTATACCGCAAATGTTTTGGAATTGCAAGATGAAGCCTTTGGAAACGAGCTCGCGTTCAATTTCGCCATAGCACTCGCCGCTGACGAGAAGCTTTTCCTTGACAAAACAGAGCCCGGTGATATATTTTATAGTTAATTGCATGCTGAATTTTTGAAAGGTGAATCGGGAATGAAAAAGAAAGACATCGACACCGGAACCATATTCGACAAAACGGTGACCGCCGCCTTGACTGAGTACCAGCAGCTGCGCGCCGAATCCCGTGACATGGTGCAGCGGCAAAACACAATGCTAATGTTTATCATCACCTCCCTTGGCGTCGTCCTGGGCATCGGGGTGAACATGTACATAGGCATATCGGAATCGAAAGCCGACCAGAAAGCTGTCATGGTCGCTTGCGTGTTCTGCCTGTTGATACCGGGCTTAATGGCGTTTCTTGGCTCGCTTTGGCTTGACAATGTTTATCGCATGGCGAAAATTGCGGCTTATTGCTCTTTGCTGGAGAGGAAAATCAACGGCATGCTTGAAGCCAAAAACGATGCAGCCGGATCCGCGATGTACTGGGAACAATGGAACTACGAGGGGTTTAAGCGCCTACCCTTTCGAGGCAACCATTATCAGTACTTTATTGGTTTAGGGTTATTTATGATCGGCCCGCCCTCTTCGATAGCGATGGGGCTTTTTATTACCGGCCTCGGCATGAATCATGTTATACCGATGCTGGGGGTTTTGTTTATCGCCGCTTTCTGGCTGTTCGCGGCAGCGTACATCGTCAAGAGCCTCAATGTAAACAAAAAAATATCGGAATAGCTACGGATAGCCGCCCGTGTAGCTGTATATATCATCAGATATGGCTGGGATGTCCATGCCCGTGCTGTGGTCGGCTTCCTCGGTTCTTTCACCTTTCAAGCTCTATCTCATCACCGGGCTCGACTATCAATTTGTTTGGCGCACCCCATTTTTCAGCTTTTCGGCGCACCGACTCTCCAGGTTTCAGGTGGATGATGATGTTGTGCTTCGCGCCAACAAGCCTGGCGCACTCGGCGGCTTCCGCTAGGCCCATGTTGAATATGCCGTCGCCCGGGAATAGCGCATAGTCCAGCTCAAGCCCTGCAAAGGTTTCCATCTGTTTTGTCAGGGAAGTGTCGCCGCTGGCGTATATTTTGACGCCGTCAAGGGTAATAATGTACCCGACACAAAGCTTTGGGTCATGATTTTTGTTCTTCGCCTCAACCGCCTGCACCAATATGCCGTCAATGTCGAAGCTGTTGTGCTTGCCCCCTGCGAGGGCTTCCTCGTTTGTAATTATCCGGCAGTCCGGTTTTTTTGCACAGAGGTCGATTCTGTTGTGGTCGCTGTGCTGGTGCGTCACAAGTATCAAGTCAGCCGGCTTGTCGTAGCCCTTTCCTTTGTACGGATCCACGTATGCGACCCTGCCGTCGTCAGCAGTCAGGCGATAACTGCCGTGGCCTTGAAACAATAGTTTTGGCATGGTTCCCCTCCTGTTTGTCTTTTTTGGTATTTTTGAATTAATTAGGTAGTCGTCTTTCCGTACTGCCTCGCGCGGTTTATCGTGAAATAACTGCCGTCGTCAATAAGCCTCATTATTTTTTCCAGCTTTCCGCTTATGTCCACCATATAGTCATTTAACTGGACGCAATGCCCGGCTACGTTGAATCTGCGCATTTTACCTTCCTCATTCATGTCAAGTTTTTGCCTCTGCATGTTTTATATGCAATTATACCGTAAATGCCTTGAAATTGCAATTGGATTTACCAAGTATTCCGTTGCGAAACGGACGCCGCTGTGATATAATTCAGTTTGTCGGATGTTAAGTAGAAACAAGAGGATATTAAAGTTGTGATGCAAATATGTTGACATCGCAATACTTGTTGACATACCGCGAGAAGAAGAACGGTTTTATTTTGATGACGTTGTAGCCATAATGTCTGCGGTTGATAAGAAACATAGGTATTCAATACTGCTTGCACCAATCATAATAAGCTGCAGTTTCTTCGAGGAATGGCAGGAAACCATACCTTTTTATCGGAATGTCAAAAAGGAAGGAGTGAGATTAATTGCCTGACAATCAGAAAAAAGTTGCCCTTGCGCAATATCGGTTGGAAAGGGCAACTGAAACGTGTCAAACAGCATTTGAAAATCTTGCTGCTTCAAGATATATGGATGCGAACAACAGGGCATATTACAGCATTTTTCATTCTATGCGAGCAGAATATATCAACGGTTTCATAAAATAATCTACATTGTCTGAAAAGGGGCTGTCGCAGTGGGAAACTTCAAATGGCTTCAATTCTCTGACCTGCATTTCCGTAGGCGCGATTCTTTTGACATGAGCATGGCAAGGGACGCGTTGCTTTCCTGTTTGTCTGAGGAAAAATTCAAATGCGACTATATTTTCATAACAGGCGACATCGCAAACCAAAACAGCTATGACTCTGCAAGCGAATACATGGAAAAACTGCTCGAAATAACAAACGTCGGCAAGGAGAACGTGTTTTGGGCAGTGGGCAACCATGACATCAAGCGCGGCTCGCGGCTGCGTGAAAGCATAATCGACAGGATACGAAAAGCCAAAAATCCCTCACAAGAGTTTGAAGCCACAATGGCAGATGCGGAAGAGCGCTCTCTGCTCACTTATTCCGGTATGAGCGACTACCTGAAGCAGTATGAGGATTTGTTCGGGCGCAAGCTGACGGCAGACGAAACATCTGACGCGCACGTTTTTTACTCGCTCAAGCATTTGAACCTTTTGGTGCTCAACACCTGCCTCGCGTCCTGCGACAATGAAGACGAGCACAGGCTGATGATTACCGAACACAGATTGCTCCAAGTATTCGACAAGGTTGACGAAAAAAACAAGCCGCTTGTCGTCATCGGACACCATGGGAAGGGGTTTTTTTACAACTCCGAACAAGAAAAGCTTGCTCAACTGTTTGACAATGCAGGGGTGGACATGTACCTCTGCGGCCATTCCCACAGGCTGGGCTACGCCAGGTTTGACGACGCCGGCCGCGACATCCCCCAGATCACCTGCGGCGGCGGCCTAATTGACGGATACTCTGTTGTTTCCTTCATGCTGGGGGAGTACGACGATGCTGCGCGTACCGTGCGCATCACGCCCTACAGCTATTCCGACAGGGGCTCTAGGCAGTTTCAAAAGGACTATAGCCTCCATCGCCGCTTGACAGAGAGCAACAACACATTTGCGTTGGAACGGTTGGGTGCAGCCACGTTCGCAGCTGATGACAAGCGGGTTTCCCTTGCAGACAAAGATCTTTTTGAACGTTCCAAACGGTATTACAACTTCCTTCGAGGCGAAAAAGGGCGGTTCTCTTTTCTTGAATTAAGCGAGGAGCTTTTCCCCGACGCCAAGCCCTTCGACACTTTTTTGCTTGGAGAATGCGAAGATCAGCCGCAAAAATTGATGGAAGTGCTCAAAAATAAGCCCGGCAGCATGATAATCGTCGGCGAGGGCGGCACAGGCAAGACCACTGCGCTGCTGAACGTCTGGCAGGAGCTGCTGGCAGGCGGCACAGAACTTCCCCTGTACGTACCCCTAAACGAATACAAGCCCCAGCCGGAGTTCCTGCGGAATTACATCAAGCTGTATTATGAAAAAATCGACATTACATGCCTAGCCCGCAAATATGTGCTGCTGCTTGACGGTTTGAACGAAATATCCGGCGACGCGCTGCCTCTTGTTCAGGAAATTAAGGCGTTGCTGTTGCAATCTGAACAAATCCGCATCATTGTCACCTCGCGCAGCCGCTTTGAGCCGGAGCATCAACTGGACAAGCCATTTGCCCTCTACAACCTGCAGCCGCTGGACATGGGCACCGTGGAAAGCTTTTTGCAGAGAAACAACCTTTCTTTGGAAAAAGAACTGGGCGAAGTGTTGCAGACTCCGCTTATGTTGACTCTGTATGCCCAGACGTCTTCTGTTCAGAAACGGGTTGCACAGCGCAAATTGTTTGATTTCAAGCCCTACGAGAAGCGGGGGGAGCTGCTTTACAATTATTTGCTCTGCCAGGTAGCAAACTGCGTGATCCACGGCAGGCTTGAGGACATCATCCCCACTTGGTGCGCACTGTTTGCCGTTGCACCCTATATTGCGCACCATATGGAGGCACGCAGCCAATTTCAAATCGGCAAGAACGAGTTTGCTGAGCTTTTGTCGTCGTTCAATCAGATGTGCCCGATTGAGCAGCAACTCTCCGACATGCCCTTGGGGATCAAAGAAATAGTCGAAAAACACAAGCTCCGAGAAAAAGCTGCTGTCCCGGTTGAAAACGTGCTGCTGTACCAGCAGTACATCCTGGTGGAAGAAGGGGACTTTTACATTTTCCGTCACCAGTATTTTAGGGACTTCTTCGCTGCCCTGCGAATTGCCAACGTTATTCGAGAAAGCCTTTGCGTCGAACCCTTCGTTTTGCCCAGTGAAGCTAAAGAAGCCTGGTCGGTATATGTCAAAGACATGCTGGGTGACTATTACAGCGACTACCAAAACAAAGATGCATACAAACACCCCACCCCTCTGCACGAGCTGCTGGGCAAACTGCGCGGCATGCCATGCCTGGAAACCGGATGGGCCATCAACAACATCATAGAAACATGGCGCACAGCAAGGGACGGCAAAATCATCGGCGAGGACCTCAGTCGGCTGGATCTGAGCCGCGTACCGCTGAACGGCGTGTTTTTTTCAAACCAAAAGGCTGCCTCCCGCTTTGACGGGTGCGTGATCTCTGATGCTACGATTTTACCGCAAGGGCATTCCGATGGGGTTATCAGCGCGGCTTACAGCCCTGACGGGTGCCGTGTGATATCCGCGTCTTCTGACCGCACTGTCAAGGAATGGGACAGGGAGTCCGGCCAGTGCCTCCGCACTTTCGAGGGGCATTCCGATGGGGTTTACAGCGCAGCCTACAGCCCTGACGGGCGCCGCGTGCTCTCCGCGTCCTATGATCGCACTGTCAAGGAATGGGACAGGGGGTCAGGCCAGTGCCTCCGCACATTCGAGGGGCATTCCTATTGGGTTTGCAGCGCGGCCTACAGCCCTGACGGGTGCCGCGTGATATCCGCGTCTTTTGACGGCACAGTCAAGGAATGGGACAGGGAGTCCGGCCAGTGCCTGTGGACATCGCCGCCTTATAGCGGCATATATGTCGCTGGCTGTGATTTCATGGGCTGCCGCTTTTCGTCCATGGAGATTGAAAGGCTGGTGTACGTCTATTGCGGCAATGTGCTAAGCCCTACGCTGCATTCCATTCATTCAAAAACTTTGCGGGGCGAGCAAAGGGAGATTGACATTTCTCTTGGCGGCGAACCAGCAAAAAGCCTACTGATTGCAGGGCTCAACGGTAGCGGTAAGAGCAGTTTGCTCGCAGGCATCAATCAGGCTGTTGAGGCTGTCCTTAGAAATGAAGCTACGAAGGAGGTTGCTGTAGCGTTTTCTGACAGGGAGCCTGCCGAAGCAGAGCGCGTACTGCGGCAGGAGCATGAGACGGGCTATTACCTGTTCAAATATTTCCCGGCAAACCACTCTTTCAAGAACGCTGCGGACGAGATGCCTGCTTTTGGCAAAAAGCGCAAGAATTTCTGGGCGTTGCTTGAGGGAATGCATGCTGAAATCAACCAGTTGCGGCTGGACGGCAATAACGAAGGCGCAGATTCTCTCGAAATGTGGCTGGGGAGAATTAGTGAGTCTTTTGAAGGTCTTTTTGCTGGAGAAGTGAAGCTGCGGCAGGAGAAGGACGGCTATCATGTGGATCGTATATTTGAAGACAGGGTGCAAGAGCTGAACCTTGATCATTTGCCCGATGGCTATTCTGCAATCATCGACATATTCAACACGATCATAGTTCATTGGAGAGACGACATCATCCCGTTCAACCGCATTCGCGGGCTGGTTCTAATAGACGAGCTGGAATCGCACCTGCACGTCCGGCTCCAGAAACACGTGTTGCCATTCTTGACGGAGCTGCTGCCCGGCATTCAGTTCATTGTTGCGACCCATTCGCCCTATGTGCTGAATTCTGTTGCGAATGCTGTTGTGTATGATATGAATCGCGACAAAACGCTTGAATCTGTTGACGGGAAACCTTCTGCCCAGCTGCCATGATTGCAATCTGGTAAAGGGCAAGGTGGAGTTCATTGGTAATATTGATGCACAATTGGAGAAACTGAAACGCTTATATGCGCTTAGTAACATGCCCTGCAGACGCAACAAACGAAAGGAGCTGCCGCAATGCAATCAGTCGTTATCATCCCTGCACTGAATCCGGACCAGAAGCTTGTCCGGCTGGCTTCGGAAATTTCAAACCTGTTCTCGCCGCGAATCGTGGTGATAGACGACGGCAGTGCAGGGGGCAGCGCTGATGTCTTTACCTCTTTGAAATCAATGGGCTGCGACATTTTGAAGCACCCTGTCAACCTTGGGAAGGGCGCAGCGCTGAAAACAGGCATGCGACATGTGCTTTCGGCATATCCCGGCGCTGACGGGGTCGTAACTGCCGACGCTGACGGACAGCATTCACCGCAGGACATTTTCCGCCTTGCCCGGCGCATCTCGGAAAACACAAGCGAGATTGTGCTTGGCACCCGCAATTTTAGCGACGGCAAGGTGCCTTTCAGGAGCAAGTGGGGCAACAGGATCACCTCATTTGTCTTTATGCTCAAAACGGGCGTGTGGCTGGACGACACCCAAACAGGGCTGCGAGCGGTTCCGCTAAAGCATTTGCCGATGGTTTTGACGGCAAAGGGCGCACGTTTCGAATATGAAATGAATGTATTGCTGCTCGCCGGAAAGATGAACATCCCATTGGCCATGATGCCGATAGACACGATTTACGAGGACAACAACGCCCATTCACATTTTCGCGGCATACAGGATTCCGCACGGATTTACTTTGACATATTGAAGTTCGGGTTCTCCTCGGTCGTCTGCACTGTTTTGGATTTTGGGCTTTTTCTCCTGCTTGCAGGGCTGGTGTTCGGCAAGGGCGGCGCTGGCATCAGGATGTCCACGGTTATTGCGAGGGTTGCCTCCGGATCCGGGAATTTCCTGATAAACCGGTATTTCGTGTTCAAAGGGAGGCGAAGCAAGGCACCTGTCAGATATTTCATACTGTTCGTTGTCCAGATGTTTTTTTCTGCCCAACTGACAGTGCTGCTGGCGCAAAGCGTTTTTCCTGTGCCCGTCGCCAAGCTCGTCACCGACTTTTTCCTTTTCTCGCTCAGCTTTTTTATCCAGAGAAAATTCATTTTTAACAAAAGGCAATAATTCTCGCAATTGAATCGTTTGCTGTTTTTTTACAAAATCGATTTCTGCTCGCCACTTGACATTGAACGCAATTTGTTATAAAATGCTGAAATACGGTAGTAATCATTATGTTTCAGCATTTTATATTTGGAGGTGCGGTATGGTTGGAAGGAAAGAAGAGCAGCGGCTCCTGCACGAACTCGCTTCAAGCGGAGAACCAGAGTTTGTGGTGATTTACGGGCGCCGTCGTGTTGGAAAGACTTTTCTGGTACGCGAAACATTTGGGGACCGTTTATTTTTCAGCTATACAGGCATTGCAAACAGCAGCGCAGGGCAGCAAAGAAGCGAATTTGCAAAAGCGCTGCGAGAACACGGATGGGCTCCAAGCGGCGGGGGCACTGGCGTACCTGCGAATTGGTTCGACGCCTTTGATGCATTGCGCGCCCTGATTACTGGGGCAGCCACCAATGATCGGCTGCTTGTTTTCATCGACGAGATGCCTTGGATGGACAACAAAAAATCCGATTTCGTTCCGGCTTTTGAGCATTTTTGGAACGGTTGGGCTTCTGGGCAAAAGAATATCATGCTGATCGTGTGCGGGTCGTCAGCCTCATGGATCACAAAGAAAATATTCAGGGACAAGGGCGGGCTCTACAATCGGGTGACGCGGCAGATAGCTCTAAAACCGTTCACGCTGGCTGAGTGCATGGAGTACTACGACAGCAGAGGCATCACTATGAACACCCAAGATGTTATTGAAAGCTACATGATCTTCGGTGGAATTCCATATTACCTGCGGATGATGGAGAAGCGGTTCAGCCTCGCACAAAATGTGGACAAGCTTTGCTTCGGGGAAGCAGCGCCGCTGCGTTATGAATTTGACAGGCTGATGGATACGCTGTTTACGAACCCCGGGAAGCATTTGCTGGTTCTGGAAGCGCTGCATGCAAAGAAGAAAGGTTTGACTCGCGAAGCTATCGCAAATCTCGTAGATTTCGGAAACGGCGGAAACCTGACAAGGATACTGCTCGAACTTTCGGAATGCGGTTTCATCCGCAGATACAAACCGTTTGGCAAGGGAAAAAACGGGGCGCTCTATTATCTTGCCGATCCGTTTACCTCTTTTCACCTCACGTTTATCCGCAAAGCGGGCAGTGAGAGTTTCTGGAGTTCGTATACTGACAATGCTGGCCATCGTGCGTGGAGCGGCTACGCTTTTGAACAGGTTTGCCTAGCCCACATTGGTCAGATAAAAAAAGCCCTTGGAATATCCGGGGTCCTCACCGATGCTTCTTCGTGGGTCAGCCGCAGCAGCGAAGGAGGCGCACAGGTGGATCTTGTCATCGACCGCGCAGACAGAGTAATCAACCTCTGCGAAATAAAATTCGCCAATGGGCCATTTGAAATTGACCGTGCCTATGATCTTGCACTGCGCGGAAAAATCGAAGCCTTCCGGAATGAAACAAAAACGCGCAAAGCTCTCCACCTTACAATGATTACGACATATGGCGTGAAACCGGGCAAATATTCAAGCATTGTCCAATCGGAAGTAATTATGGACGAGCTTGTTTAACCAAATTTGCATAATGCAACAAATGTAAAAACAGGCTTGACAAATACGAACATTTGTTCTATAATTACTTTGTTGTCTGAAACGAAGAAAGGCCATGGGATAAATCCGGCAAAACCCCAGATTTCCTTGACAAAACAGAGCTTGGTGATATATTTTATAATTAAGTGAGCCGTTGCAGGAGGTGAGCAGATGATCCCGCTTAAGCTTGAAACCCTTTTGGAAGGCCGCGTTGTCGAACAGGACCGCGTGGAGTATAAGCGTGGGTGGAACCCATCCGAGGTCGTCACTACTATCTGCGCCTATGCGAACGACTTTTCCAACATTAACGGCGGGTATTTAGTCATCGGAATTGAGGAAAAGTATAGCCAGCCAATGCTGCCGCCTACAGGAATCGACGAAAACTTATTGGACAAAATTCAGCAGGAATTATTTCAATACTGCAATTTTATATCGCCGCGCTACATCCCACAGACGGAAATCGTGCAATATCAAGGCAGGCACGTTATATACATTTGGTGCTCAGCCGGAGATGACGGCCCCTATTCGGTGCCGGAAGATGTTTTGTCAAAAGTCAAATCGGACCAACACAAGGAGTACTGGATCAAACCGTCTTCTGTAAAAACAATCGCCAAAGGCTCGGAGCTTTCCGAACTCTTTAACAAGTTCAACTCTGTTCCTTTTGACGACAGGGTAAACCGTCAAGCCAAAATCGAAGACATCCGGCGTGGTTACGTCGAGGATTTCCTAGTAGAGAGCAACAGTGCCCTTGCGACTGAAATCAACAAAAAAACGATGCAAGACATGTTGATTGCGCTTGAAGTCGCCAACGCAACCGATGTTGGCGTTGATATTCGCAATATTGGGCTGCTTATGTTTGCAGACCGACCTGATAAATTTCTGCCCGGCGCACATATTGAATTAATCCGCTTCCACTCAAAAGATGCCGAGGGCTCAGACGATTTTACGGAGAAAGTCTTCACCGGGCCACTCCAGCGGCAGGTGCGCGAGGCACTTGGCTATATTAACGCTATCACAATTGAAGAAAAAGTGATCAAGTACCCTGACCGCGCTGAAGCCGACCGGTTTTTCAATTATCCGTACAGCGCCCTTGAAGAAGTGCTGGTTAACGCCGTGTTCCATAAATCCTATAGAATTCAGGAGCCTGTCGAAATAAGGGTTTATGTGGACTGCATCAAGGTCATCAATTATCCTGGCCCCGAAAAACTGATTGACATGAAAGAACTCAAAGCCGGCCGCGCTGTCGCCCGGCGCTACCGAAACAGGCGCATCGGGGAATTTTTGAAAGAAATCGATCTATCCGAGAAGAAATCCACTGGCATTACAAAAATTTTGCGAGTGCTCAAAGCCAACGGTTCGCCAATGCCTGAGTTTGAAACTGACGATGAGCGAAATTATCTCATCGTAACGATCAGACCTCATGAGGCGTTTAAGGCATATGAGGAGATAATTGAGAGCATTGAGGGAATAAATGTAGTTGTAAATGAGGGCATTGTGGCCGTTGAGGGGATAAATGAAGTTGTAAATGAGGGCATTGTGGCCGTTGAGGGGATAAATGAAGTTGTAAATGAGGGCATTGCGGTTGACGAGGGGATAAATGAGGTTGTAAATGAGGGCATTGAGGTTGATGAGGGGATAAATGAAGTTGTAAATGAGGGCATTGCGGTTGACGAGGGGATAAATGAGGTTGTAAATGAGGGCATTGAGGTTGATGAGGGAATAAATGAGGTTGTAAATGAGGGCATTGAGGTTGATGAGGGAATAAATGAGGTTGTAAACGAGGGCATTGTGGCCGTTGAGGGGATAAATGAAGTTGTAAATGAGGGCATTGTGGTTGATGAGGGGATAAATGAGGTTGTAAATGAGCCTGCAAGTCGGCAATCCCAAATTATAAATGCTGTGAAAAGAAGCCCTTACATTACTATATCCCAGCTTTCTGAATGGGTAGGCCTTTCTAAAACCTCTGTTGAGCGAGAGATAAAAACCATGAAGGCAACGGGAGTCCTCCAGCGCATCGGCTCTGACAAGTCAGGCTATTGGGAAGCAAATGAGGTTGTAAATGAGGGCATTGAGGGACTAAGTGATGGAATAAATGAGGTTGCAAATGAGCCTGTAAGTCGACAATCCCAAATTATGAATGCTGTGAAAAGAAGCCCGTACATTACTGTATCACAGCTTTCTGAATGGATGGGCCTATCCATAGCCACCCTCGAACGTGAGATTAAAACTATGAAGAAGCTGGGGCTTATTAAGCGTATTGGATCGAACAGGTCCGGCTATTGGGAAGCAAATGACGTTGCAAATGAGGTTGTAAATAAGGGCGATGAGGGAATAAATGAAGTTGTAAATGAGGAGTAGCCATGTCTGAAAACTGCATCAAGCTAAACAACATAAACAAATACTTCGGAAATAAGCAGGTTTTAGACAACGTATGCTTTGAAGTTCCGTTTGCGTCTGTTTATGGGCTTTTGGGGCCGTCGGGCTGCGGAAAGACTACGACTGTCAAGATAATTTCGGGAATCCTTGAAGCGACATCCGGGGAAACCCTTGTGCTGGGCGAAAAAATGCCCAGCCTCCCGCTTATGGCCCGCATTGGCTACATGGCACAGTCGGACGCGCTGTACCCTGACCTCTCCGCAAAGGAAAACATGGAATTTTTCGGTGCGCTGTACGGGCTCGCCGGCAAAGCTTTCGCAAAGCGCTTCGACGACGTAATGGCGCTCGTCAACCTTTCAGACGACAAGGACAAGGTTGTGGGTGCGTATTCTGGAGGCATGAAAAGACGCCTCTCGCTTGCCATGGCCATACTCCACCAGCCAACTGTACTCATACTCGACGAGCCGACCGTCGGGCTCGACCCGAGGCAGATAATCGAGATACGGCACCTCATCAAGGACCTCGGCGCGGAGCACACGGTCGTGCTCTCCAGCCACATCCTGCACGAGGTCGCCGACGTGTGCGAGAGGGTCGTCATTATAAACAACGGCGCGATAGTCGCGCAGGACACGCTCGAGAACCTCACGAAGTCCATTTCGGACTCCTTCCGCGTGAGGCTGAGGGTATTGGGGCCCGAGCGCGAGGCCAAGCGCGTCATACGCGAGGTCGCGGGCGTGGAATCCATAGAGGCGCTCGGCTCGAAGGAGCCGGGATCGGCGGACTTCATGGTTGAGGCGGCGAGGGAGGCGGACATACGCGTCCCGCTCTTCCGGGCGCTCTCGAGGGCGGACCTCCCGATACTCACCATGCGGCCGCTCGACATAGAGCTCGAGGATATTTTCCTCCAGCTGACCGCTGACGCGGGGGAGGGCTACTGATGCTAGCGATATGGAAGCGCGAGGTGCAGAATTACTTCTACACGCCGATCGGATACGCCTTCCTCGGCATATTCCTGCTCGCGGGGGGCATACTCTTCTCGCTGACGAGCGTCCTCTCGAGCATGCCGCAGGCGAACGTCGTCTCCCTGTTCGACAACCTGTCCTTCCTATTCATGATCCTCGTGCCGATGCTGACGATGAGGCTCCTGAGCGAGGAGAGGCGCAATAAGACGGACCAGCTGCTGCTCACCTCACCCCTCACGATACGCTCGATAGTCGTCGGCAAGTTCCTCGCCGCGATAACGATGCTGCTCGCCGCGATGCTCATAGCCACGTTCTACGTCGTCGTGATCGCGCAATACACGGTCACGTCGATATTCTCGCCGCAGGGCGCGACGTACGGCGCGATAATAACCAACTACGTCGGCTTCTTCCTGTTCTGCGCGTGCTACATCGCGATAGGCGTGCTAATCTCGGCGATGACGGAGAACCAGGTCGCGGCGGCGTTCATCACCTCGGGCGCGATACTCGTGCTGCAGCTGCTCGAGCTGGCGCTGCTGCCGAACTTCGCGAACTCGGCGAACCCGTTCCTGTCCTTCCTGTTCGCGATCTTCTCGTGGCTCTCGTTCTACGCGCGCTACTCGACCTTCACCGCGGGGATGCTGAGCCTCGCGGACGTGCTTTACTACATCTCCTTCTGCGGGATAATGCTGTTCCTCGCGATCCGCATCATCGACAGGAGGCGCTGGAGCGGCGGGCGCGACGCCCCCGCCGGCGAGGGGGCCGCGGGCGCCTGGAAGGCCGCCTTCGCGAGCCTGACCGGACGGGGCGGGAAGGGCGGCCGCGCGTGACGGCGCGGGCTATCGATATAGACGGAAGCGGGGGGATAAGCCATGGATAATAAGAGCCCTAAGCGCGGCGCGAACCCTATAGCTGGCTTTTTCAAAAGAAGGAACATGCGCTACGGAGGCACGGCGCTGATTTTAACCGTCGCGGTCGTCGCGGCGGTGATACTGATAAACGTGGCGTTCGGCGCGATCGAGGGCAGCTGGAACCTGCGGATCGACGTGACGAGCATGGGGGTTACGCGCTTCGACGAGCAGACGTACCAGATAGTCGGCGAGCTCGATCAGCCCGTATATATCTACGCCGTACTCCCCGCGGGCAGCACGTCCGCGAGCGTGATACAGGTCGACGAGGTGCTGAAGAAGTACGCCTCCATTAACGGCAACGTGCGCGTCGAGTACCTCGACCCCGTGAAG
>Ga0082212_10000768_pt1 | contig 46796 bp, 48 predicted proteins | sample TergutNt197P3_FD_71548 | JGI IMG/M metagenome (GOLD analysis project Ga0082212, IMG submission 71548) | Neocapritermes taracua P3 segment gut microbial communities from Petit-Saut dam, French Guiana - Nt197 P3 | ecosystem: Host-associated > Arthropoda: Insects > Digestive system > Gut ... | reverse complement strand
CGTGCTCTGTAGTTTGACTGCTCTCGCAATCAAGTTTAGCACAACCTTAAAAACAACGCGACGGCACCCACGTTTCATCCCTCGTTGGTGCCTTTCGCATGAAAGGAATGGTCATACATGATACAAATCAAAACACTGCCCAACGGGGCGCGGATCATCCATGAATATATGGAGCATGTCCGCAGTGCGGCTGTCGGGTTTTGGGTGGGTCATGGCTCACGCCATGAACCGAAAGATATGGGCGGGGCTTCTCACGCCATCGAGCATATGGTCTTTAAGGGCACGCAAAAACGCACCGCCGCCGAGCTGGCCGCCGGGATGGACGCCATCGGCGGTCAAGTCAACGCCTACACCACCAAAGAGAGCACCTGTTTTTACGCCCGGACGCTGGACAGCCACCTGCCCGAAGCCATCGATCTGTTGAGCGACCTGTTCTTCAACCCGCTCTTCGATGAAGAGGCGTGGGAGCTGGAACGCGGCGTCATCATTGAAGAGATCGCCATGTATGAAGATCAGCCGGACGACCTCGTTTTTCAAAACCTGTTCGCTTCGGTTTATGCGGGTCAGCCGCTGGGCGCGACGGTGCTTGGCACGCCGGAGACGCTGGCTTCGATGACGGCGGCGGATATGCTGAAATACAAAAACACCAACTACCGCGCAAGCGACGTCATCCTCTCGCTAGCCGGGCATTACGCCCAATCTGATTTCGACATGCTCGAACGGCTCCTTTCGGTGATGCCGGAATCCAAAAGCCCGGCGTTGGTAACCTGTAAATACACCCCCGCCTTTTCGCTCTGTGAGAAAGACATCGAGCAGAACAACATCGTCCTCGGCTTTCCCGGGCTGCCGCTCGACCGTGAACGGGTTTTTGCCTACAATATCCTGACCTGCATCCTCGGAGCCGGGATGTCGTCCCGCCTCTTCCAAGCGGTGCGCGAACAGCACGGCTTATGTTATTCCGTCTACTCCTATCAGGCGGCGCACCGCGACACCGGCGTCGCCGGCGTTTATCTCGGGCTGGGCCGTGAGACGGAGAAACAGGCGTTGGAACTGACCCGGAAGGTGATCGAAGAGTTCACCAAAGACGGCCCCACCGAAGACGAACTGTCCCGCGCCCGGGAGCAGAACAAAGCCAATCAGCTGATGAGCCTGGAGTCAACCGTCAGCCGCTCCAGCGCGCTCGGTCACGCCGCCCTGTTTTATGGCTCTGCCATGGAGCCGGACGAGATCGCCGCGCGATTTGACGCGGTGACGCGGGACGACGTGATGGAGATCGCCTCAAATATCTTTGACTTTCAAAACGTCAGTCTGGCGGTCGTCGGCAAACCGGAGGAAGAAAGCGTTTACCGCGGCCTGCTGACCCCGTGACGGCGCGGCTGCTTGACCGCCGGGTGATCTGTCTCGCTATGGCGGCGGCGTTGTTCCTCTCTCTCTTACCCTTGCTAACGATCGCCCGTTACAACAATCTCGCCATTGACGACTACAATTTTGGGCAGTTCACCGCTCCGGTCTACCGTGAAACAGGCTCGGCGGTCGAAACGGTCAAAGCCGCTTTCCACACGGTAAAATTTTTCTTCAAGGCGTGGCAGGGGACGTTCACGGCCGTCTTCATCATGTCCCTGCATCCGGCTGTCTTCAACGAGAGCCTGTACGGACTGACGACGTTTTTGCTGCTGGGATCGTTTATCGCGTGCATGTTGTATTTTCTGAAAGTGCTGTTGATCGGCCGTTTTGGAGCCGACAGGATTCAATACGGCGTCGTCTCCATTGTGATTTTAACACTGTGTATCCATTTCCTCCCTTCGCCGGTGGAAGCCTTTTACTGGTGGAACGGCGGCATGTTTTACACAGGGTATTATGCCCTTGCCTTGCTGTTGCTCGCCCTCCTTCTCAAACCTCCGAAAGAGCGGCCGAAAGCCGCCGTCATCGTTGGCGGCGCGGGGCTGGTTTGTTTGAGTTTCCTCATCGGCGGCGGGAACTTCGTGACAACGCTGCTCATCATCATCGCGTCCGCGACGCTGGCCGGGTTCCGGCTGGTTCAAGACCGAAAAAATCCGCGCTGGGTCATCCCGGCCGTCTGCCTGATCGCGGCCTGCGCCGCGTTGTATATCGCCACCCTCTCACCCGGCGCGGCCTACCGCCAATCGCTGTATACCGAAAACATGGGGGCGGTTCAGGCCGTTTTGGAATCCTTCCGCTACGCCTTCCTCTTTATGGGGCGGCACTTGATCACCAACGTCCCCGTGCTGGCCGGGCTGGCTGTCCTCGTCCCCATCCTGTACCGCATCGCTTCCGGCAGTCAGTTACCCTTCAGATACCCGGGAATTGTCACCGCCTTCCTGTTCGGCGTGTATGCCTCCACGTTCACACCGACGCTGTACGCCATGGGCAGTTTTCCCTATCCCCGTATCCATAACGTGAGTTTTTACAGCCTCTTGCTCTTTGTGCTGGTTTCGGTTTTATATTGGTGCGGCTGGCTTGCCCGGAAGAAAGAGACATTGGCTCATCCGTTTACCCCCATCATCACCGGGGTTTTGGCGTTGCTGTTCATCGCGTCCAGTTTGGCCGTCGCGGTAACGGAAAAACACCGGATCTCCGGCGTCAGCGCGCTGCGCTCACTGGCTGGCGGCCAAGCCAAAGCCTACCATCAGGAAGCGGTAAACCGCCGCGCCGTTTTGCTGGATCAAACGGCTTCCGACGTTGTTATCCCGAGGTTTACAGTCAAGCCGCCGCTGTTGTTTATGGGGCATTTGGGCGCGGACGAGGAGCAAATCGGCGCGGCAAAGTTTTACGGCAAAAATTCAATACGGTTGGAGCCATGAGCATGAAAACATGGTTGGAAGTTGCCCTGCCCGCGCCGCCCGAAGAGCAGGACGAGCTGCTGGCAAAGCTGGTATCGCTCGATTTCGAGGGGTTTCAAATCGAAGACGACCGGGTGCTGATGTACCTGCCCGTTGACGCTGCGGAGAGCCTTGACCTGCTGTGCGGATTGTCCCCTGCCCTCACAATTCGGGAGAGGTGCGAGGATGAATGGGCGGACGCCTGGAAGCAATACTATAAACCCACCCCCATTGGGGATAAACTGCTGATCCAGCCCGCCTGGGCGGCGAACGCGCCGCAGCGTATGTCCGGGTCGGATTGCGGCAATGAAAGAGCTGATAACTCGCTCTGTTCCGGCCGGGTCATTTATCTCAACGATCCCGGCATGGCTTTCGGCACCGGGCTGCACGCCTCGACCCGGCTCTGCCTTGAAATCATTGAAACGCTTGACCTGACGGGCAAACGGGTGCTGGACGTCGGCTGCGGCAGCGGGATTTTATCGTTGTGCGCATTGCTGTTGGGGGCGGAAAACGCCGTCGGGGTTGACATTGACCCGTACGCGGCGCGGACAGCCGGGGAGAACGCCAAACTCAACGGCGTGGAAGGGCGGTTTACCGCTTTGGCCGGGGATTACCTGAACGATGAAACGCTCCGGCGTTCGGCCGGACAGGCCGGTGTTGTGTTCTCCAACATCGTCGCCGATGTGATCATCCCGCTTGTGCCGGTTATCGCGCCTTCCGGCGCGCTTTGGATCGCTTCGGGGATCATCGAGGGGCGGCTGGACGAGGTTTTGTCCGCCGCGGAAGAGGACGGTTTGGCGGCGCGGCGGGTTCGCGTTGAAGACGGTTGGGCTGCCGTGCAGTTCGGGGAGGATGGATAAATGAAAAAAGTCATCCGCTTTGTCAAACACATCAGTGACGACGACGCCTTCGGCATTGCCGCCAAAACGGCGTTTTATTTCCTGCTCTCCCTCTTCCCGCTGATGATGGTCGCCGGGTGGGCTTTATCGCTCGCCGACTGGAGCCTCGACGCGCTGGAAGGTTTTCTGCCGGGCGACCTGCTTCAAATCTTCTCTGTGATCGACACTCCCGCCCCGTTCTCCAACCCTATTTTGGCCGTCACCGCCTTTTGGGCGGCTTCAAGCGGGGTTTGGGCGTTGATGCGCGGCGTCAATCACGCCTACAACGGACACAACAGCAGCCTCTCGCCCACCATCAAGGCATTCGTCAAAGCGCGCGGCATGGCCATGGGGTTCACGCTGGGGTTTTTAATCGTTTTGGTGCTCACCATCGCCTTTTTGGCCATCGACCGCTGGGTGATGATGTTCTCGGTGGGCGGCGCGATTTTCCTGCTCCTGTTCGCCCTCTATTCCTTTACCCCCGGAACATCGGCCAAACCCGCCCGGGCGTTTTGGACAGCCGCGCTGGCCACAGGCGGCTGGATGGCCGTTTCGTGGGGGTTTGACATCTATATGCGGTATTTCGCCAGATACGACGCGCTGTATGGCAGCATCGGCGCCTTTATGGGCATCACCATTTGGGTGTTTTTGATTTGCTTTGTCATCATCATCGGGGCCGAGCTGGGCGGATACAAGGAATAGATTTACAATTTATTCATTCCGCCGCGCCAACCGGGCATGACCGCAAACACGAAACCGGAGCGTCAAAGGCGACGCTCCGGTTTTTTGATTCTTATGGATGATTTATACGGCGCGTGTGACTTTGCCCGAACGCAGGCAGCGCGTACAGGCATAAATGTGTTTCGGGGAACCGTTGACCATCGCTTTAACGCGCTTGACGTTGGGTTTCCACATGCGGTTGGAGCGTCTGTGGGAGTGGGAAACGGCTATGCCGAAGCTGACGCCTTTATCGCAAACGCTGCATTTGGCCATGAGGCCACATCCTTTCTATTGTTGGGTTGCTGTTCGCAAGCCTTCGTATTATAACAGAGCCTTTTGAAAATTGCAAGTACAATAGGAGAAAATAATTTGAAATAAACCTTGACAAGAGGCTGAAGTGATGATAGACTACCCTTTGCCTACAAAGGTTTTTTATTTTTGTGCAAAGAAATTGAGGTGCGAATCCATGCGCGTGCGAATCACTCTGTCCTGCGGGGATTGTAAGCAAAGGAATTACAACACCAAGAAGAATAAGAAAAACGATCCTGACCGTCTGGAAATGAACAAGTATTGCCGTTTCTGCCGTAAACATACTGTTCATAAGGAGACGAAATAAATGAACGAACAGAAACCGTTTTTTCTCGTGCGCATCGGAAAGCGGCTCGCCCGCTGGTTCCGGGAAACGAAGAGCGAGCTTAAAAAAGTTGTTTGGCCCACGCGCAAACAGCTCATCAACAACACAGCCATCGTCCTGTCCATGGTGGTTGCCGTCGGTATCGTGATTGCGGGTTTGGACGCGGCGTTTGCCGCGGTTATCCACATCTTCTTTCCGTATGTTACCGGCATTGTCGGGGGTTAGGGCATGTCGGATAACGCCAAATGGTATGTCGTCCACACCTATTCCGGCTACGAAAAAAAGGTGGCCGCCACCATTGAGAAAACGGTGGAGAACCGCAAACTGCACGACCAAATTTTAGAGGTTTCCGTACCGACCGAGGAAGTGACCGAACTCACCGCCGACAATAAGAAGAAAACGGTTGAGCGCAAAATCTTCCCCGGCTATGTATTGATCAAAATGGTGATGAACGACGAAAGCTGGCACGCCGTCCGCAACACGCGCGGCGTCACGGGCTTCGTCGGGCCGGGCAGCAAGCCTGTCCCGCTCACCGAAGCCGAGGTAGCCGGTTTGGGCGTGGAAACGCATGAGATCATCGTTCCCTACGCCGTCGGCGACAGCGTGAAAATCAACGACGGTCCGCTCACCACCTTCATCGGCAACGTGGAAGAGATCGAACTCGATAAAAACCGCGTGCGCGTCGTCATCAGCCTTTTCGGCCGCGAAACGCCCGTTGAATTGGAGCTGGATCAAGTAGAGCCGCTGGTTGTTTAACCGCTAACCACCCCGCCGCCTATGGCGGCACCCCTCCATAGAGGGGAATGGAAACGCCTCATATTCCCCTCCGTGGAGGGGTGGCCTCGAAGAGGCCGGGGTGGTTCCGTATCCTGCGTCCCCAAGTGGGAGGAATACAATCTGTATTCCGCAAATACCACAATAAATAGGAGGAATCCCCCATGGCACAGAAAGTTGTCGGCCTTATCAAGCTGCAAATCCCGGCCGGAAAGGCAACCCCGGCTCCGCCGGTCGGCCCCGCTCTCGGTCAGCATGGCGTCAACATCATGGCGTTTACCAAAGACTTCAACGAGCGCACCAAAAATGACGCAGGGTTGATTATCCCGGTCGTCATCACCGTCTACGCAGACCGCAGTTTTTCCTTCATCACCAAGACGCCGCCCGCGGCCGTTTTGATCAAGAAGGCCTGTAAGCTCGAAAAAGCGTCGGCCGTCCCCAACAAGGACAAGGTCGCCAAAATCAGCAAGGAAGACGTCCGCAAGATCGCCGAACTCAAAATGTCCGACCTCAACGCCGCTTCGGTTGAATCGGCAATGAGAATGGTCGCCGGTACCGCTCGCAGCATGGGCGTTACCGTCGAAGAATAGGGGGGTTTTGATATGTTTCGGGGAAAGAATTATGTTGAATCGCAAAAACTGATCGACCGGGCAAAACTCTATGACATGAACGAAGCGTTCGGTCTTACCCTCCAAACAGCCAAGGCGAAATTTGACGAAACCATTGAAGTCCATGTCAAACTGGGCGTCGATTCCCGCCACGCCGACCAGCAGGTGCGCGGCACCGTCGTTCTTCCGAATGGCACGGGCAAGACCCTTCGGGTCATGGTTATCACCAAAGGCGACAACATCAAGGTCGCAGAGGAAGCCGGAGCCGATTTCGCCGGAGCCGAGGAAATGATCACAAAAATCCAAAGCGAGAACTTCTTCGACTACGACGTCATCGTGGCTTCGCCCGATATGATGGGCGCGCTCGGGCGGCTAGGTAAGGTTCTTGGTCCCAAAGGCTTGATGCCCAACCCCAAAGCCGGTACCGTCACCAACGACATCGCCAAAGCCGTCGCCGAAATCAAATCGGGTAAGGTGGAATACCGCCTCGACAAGACCAACATCATCCACTGCCCGCTGGGCAAGAAGAGTTTCGGCGAGGAAAAGCTCTTGGAAAACTTTGAAACACTCCTCCGCGCCATCATCAAGAGCAAACCCGCCGCCGCGAAAGGCCAATATATCCGCTCCTGTGTCATCAGCAGCACCATGGGCCCGGGCATCAAGGTCAGCACGGCGCGGTTGATGCAATAACACCCACCCCCGTCCTTTGGGCGGGGGTTCTTACCATATGTATAGAGATAGGAGAAGTGGGCAGGTTGACCAAACACCATGAGGAATCAATCCTTCACATGACGGAGCATTACCGCGCCAACCCGGAGATCAAGGCGTTATTCCTGGTCGGTTCGGTTGCCACCGGAACGGAACGCCCGGATTCCGACCTCGACGGCGTCGCCGTCATTTCACAGGATTTCTGTGAACAGAGAAAAGCGGGCGAAGGGCTGGAGGAAGTCTATTTCGGCAAATGCACCTACGAAGGCGGGTATTTCAACATTCACTATATGTCCCGCGAGGATATGGAAGAGCTTGCCCGAAGCGGTTCGGAGCCGATGCGCAACATGTTTTCGTGCGCCCAGCCCCTCTTTTGCGACGAGCCGGATTTGCTCGGGCTGGCGGCCAAAATCCCTGTTTTCCGGGAAGGCGATGCCGCGGCAAAGCAATTCAAGTTCTACTGCACCTTGAAGATGTATCATACATACTTTTGGAAATGCTGCCGTCCCGAAGGTTATTTCCGCCATCACATCGCCCAAGGGATGGTTTACAACCTCTACCGTTTGATCCTGATTGAAAACAAAACCCTCTTCCCTTCGGTGCGCAAGCTGGAGGAATCGGTGCGGTATGCCCCGGATAAGCCGGAAGGAATCCTTGAACTTTGCCATTCCTTCATGAAAACCCTGTCCGATGAAGAATGTCTCGCGCTGGTGGAGCGTTACGAAGCCTGGACGTCGTATGACTACCCCAAAGACCACAATGTCGTGATGAACAATTTCAGCAACCCGTATGAGTGGAACTAAACCAATGAAACGGGTTTTGCTCGTTTTGGGCGGCTTATTGCTGCTGAATATGGTGATCCTGCTCATTGTCTCCCATTATAACGCGGGTTTTTTGATTCAAGGGTTGCTCTCTGTGTTCCTCATCGGCTACGCGTTGTTTTACGACCACTTTGCCCGGGAAATACTAAACGGGCGTTTTCCGCACGGTTATTCCGCCGTGCTGGTCTCCAGTGATTTTCATATCTTCCGGGCAACCCAAACGGCATGGTCTTTGGAGATGAATGTCAAGGGCGCGGGCGCGGCCACAAGCTGGTATGCCCTGCCCGCCAATGTGCTGCGGGAAACCTTCGCCGTTGGCTATATGCTGATTTTCGGATAGAAGGGGAATTGTTTTGATCTCTTTTTTGATCGCGCTGATCTATATGTCGTTCATCAGCCTCGGGCTGGGACAGCCCGAGCCGCTTCTCGGTTCGGCGTGGCCTGTCATGCAAACGCAGATGGGTTCCCCGTTGTCGTACGCCGGGATCGTTTTCATGCTCATCGCCGGATGCACCATCATTTCGAGCCTGTTGTCCGACCGTTTGGTCAAGCGGTTCGGCACAGGGTTGATCACGGCGGTCAGCGCGGTTTTAACAGCGCTGGCTCTGTTCGGGTTTTCCATGTCTTCCGCTTTTTGGATGCTTTGTTTTTGGGCAATTCCTTATGGGTTCAGCGCGGGAGCCATCGACGCCGCGCTGAACAATTACGTCGCCCTGCACTTTGCCTCCCGGCACATGAACTGGCTGCACGCTTTTTGGGGGGTGGGCGCGGCAACCGGCCCTTATATCATGAGTTTCTTCCTCACGCGCGGGATGGACTGGAACAACGGCTACAGGACGGTTTCCATCATTCAGATTTCGCTGGCTGTCCTTTTATTCGTCAGCTTGCCCTTGTGGAAGAAACCGCAAACAGGCCATACGCCCGGAGACGCCCCCCCTGCCGCGCTGAGCCTCCCGCAAATCCTGCGCATCCGAGGGGTCAAATATGTGCTGATCGCCTTTTTCGGGTATTGCGCGCTGGAATCGACGACCGGTTTATGGTCGGCCAGCTACCTTGTGTCGGTGAGGGGAATCGGTTCGGAGCTGGCGGCGAAATACGCCTCGTTCTTTTTCATCGGGATCACCGCGGGGCGTTTTATCAGCGGGTTTATCTCCAATAAATTGGGCAACTTTACCATGATCAGGCTGGGGATCGGATTGATCGTCGCCGGACTCACGGCCATACTGCTTCCCGTTTCGGCCGACTGGCTCTGCTTAAATGGGCTGATTGTCGTCGGCTTGGGCTGCGCCCCCATCTATCCGTCGATCATCCACGCAACGCCGGACAATTTTGGAAAGGAAAACTCACAGGCCATCGTGGGCGTCCAAATGGCAAGCGCGTATACCGGCGCGACGTTGATGCCGCCGCTCTTCGGCTTTATCGCAAACCGCTTTGGGCTGCACCTCTTCCCTCTTTTTCTGTTGTTTTTCGTTCTTTTGATGTTTTTCCTGATTGAGGCTTTGAAAAGAACGGTGCGTGTGGTATAATAACTATATTAGTACATAGGGGGCGGAATTTATGGACGAGAAGACCCCGATCAACGCAAAGATAACGGTGCGTATCGCGCCGGATAAACGGACGGCGCACGCCATCGTCTCCGCGCCTCAAAACGGCGGCAGAAACCCCTTGCCGGACGAGGTTTCGGCTGCGCTGACCGAAGCGGGGGTCGTGTTCGGCATCAGGCCGGAAGCCGTTCACCTTCTCACAGGCAGCCACGATTACGGCAAACAGGAGCTGGTTGCCGTGGGTGTTTTGCCTGTCAAAGGCACAGACGCCTCCCTAGCCTTCCATTTCACCGCCGAAAAAGAGCTCAAACCGCGCGAAATGGAAGACGGCTCGGTCGATTATAAAGACCTCGGCATCGTGACCAACAGCAAAGCCGGGGATATTTTGGCCACCAAGACGCCCGCTACCGAAGGCACGCCCGGCACCAATGTATTGGGTGAACCCATCCCGGCTCCGTCGGGCAAAGACATCGCCCTTCCGGCCGGATCGGGAACCAAAATTTCCGAAGACGGGCTGCATCTTGAAGCGGTCATCAACGGACAGGCCGGGATGGTCAGCAAACGGGTAACCGTTTCCGATGTCTTCAATGTGGAGCAAGATGTGGGGGTTGCCACCGGAAACATTGAGTTTCTCGGCAATGTGCGCGTAAAAGGCAATGTTTTGGCGGGATTCATGATCAAGGCGACCGGCAGCGTCACTGTCAACGGTATGCTGGACGGCGGAAAAGTGGATGCCGGCGGCAATGTCAGTATTGACAACGGCCTGAACGGCGGCGAGGTCATCTCAGGCGGCGACGTTCGGTGCAAGTTTTTTCAAAACGGCAAAATTAGTGCAAAAGGCAGCGTTTATGTTGGCGTCATCATCGGAAGCACGGTGCGCAGCGGTGAAAAGATCGCCGTGCAGGGCGCGAAATCGAAGATATACAACTCCACCCTCTCGGCCAGGGACAGCATAAACGTGATCAACGTCGGCACGGAAGGCCACTCCAAACCGGTGATATTGGAAGCGGGATCCGACCCTGAACTGACACTGCGCAAGGCCAATAACCCCAAGGAAATCGCCGAAGCCGAGAAAAAACTCATAAGCATTGAAATGCTGTATAACGCTTTTGCCGAACGCGAAAAACGCGGCAGCCTGCCTGCCGATAAAATCAAAGATTACGAAAATATAAAACTTACGCGCGAACAGCTGCAAAACACGCTGGCGCAGCTGCAAATAGAACGTGAGGAAATTGAGGAAAACATGGCCTCAATGGGGTACGGCACTGTAATCATCACAGGCAACATCGCCGAGGGCACGCGGATCATCATCGGTGCCGAGCAATATGTGGTGCCCGGCAACGACCGGTTTGTCCGCTTCCGCCGGGATCAGCAGCTGGGGATCATATCAGGGCCGGCCAAGTAGTTATCCCTGCTCCCCTTCCAGCCCTTTGAGATCGTTGATATAATCATCCGCCGTATCCTTTTGGAGGCGGGTGCTGCTTGCGTCTACTTTGACTTTGTAGAGAAAATCACGGGCGGTGCGGATGTCGCCGATCTTGATGCTCAGCATTCCGATCCGCAGGTTGAGGGACGGGAATTTGTTGGGGGGGATGCGGCACTTGGTGAACGCCGCTAAGTAGGACTTCTGCGCTTCGCCCGCGGCATACGCTTCCATATCGGCGTCTTTGGCGTCGGAATACAAATTGCTCAATTTGAGCCAAATCCCGGCTTCCAGCAGTTCTTTATCGGCGAACCCCACACCGTAACATTGCAGAGCCAAGTAAAACCGTTCAAACACCGCATCCGGGGTGAGCGTTTCGCTGTAAGCCGCAAGCTCGGGCATAAAAGGCGCGAGGGCGTCGCGGATGAGTTTTTTGCGCGTGGCGGAGACTTTATCAAACATCGGCGTTTGCGCCGAATAGCGGCAGTTGGGGCAAGAGGTGATCTCATAATACAGCGGTTCTATGTCTTTATATTGGGTGCGCAGTTCGCCGACTTTCAGGGGGATCAATTTGATGTCCCGGATTTTGAGTGCTTTGAACGTGACGCCGCAAGCGGGGCAATGGAAACTCCCCTGCGACATATAGGCCGGGTCTTCTTTCAACTGTAACTCGTAACCGCCTTTGTGACCTTCGGGATAAAGACTTGCCATACCATCCGCCCACTTTCCTACGTTATTCTAAACTCAGTATACAGCTTTCCTTTGTTTTTGTAAAGGATTAAAGCACCTTTATTTCTTTCCGCACAGCCGCCAATAAATCGGCTATATATTTACGTTCCATACAGTACAGCCCCTTTCTGTGCAATCACTCTTTCAAGTGTCGGGCCGTTCTTCCGGCGGTTGAATACGCTGGAATGCCCCATCAGCAAATCCAGCGAAACTGTTTTCTTCTTCCAAAGGAGTTCATAAATATCCGCGTACAGTTCGCCTAAATCCGTTGTATCATCCGGTACGACCACATACACATCAAGGTCACTTTCCTCGTTGGGTGTACCATAAGCATACGAACCGAACAGATAAATTGCTTCGGCCGGGACAGCTTGCAATACGCTTTCTTTGATCAACTCTAAGTCGTTTTGAATCCTTGCATCCACGCGGCTCACCGCCTCTCTGTTTACAGTATAACACAACCATACAGAAAATCAACCATCGAAAAATAGAGGCAAGGCGCAATCCGTCTTACCTCTATTTTATTGGTTTCTATTGCCTCCGTTTATTACCGCCTAAGGCTATGTATTAGTAAAAAAGTGTTCTCTCTACAACCTCGCCTTTTATACTATATCCTCTATTAACTCCATTAGAGGCGTGAATGATTCCAATCACTTTTGATGTTCTGCCTAAATCCAATGTCCCGCGAATCAATGCGCCGCCGCTGTCTCCTAACTGCGGTGCCTTATTGGTTTCAATTAGATTTTTCCAATAAATTCCATTTCCTTGGTATTCAAAATTATTAGATACCACAGTAGCGTCAACATTCCCGGTGACGCTACCTCTTTGAACAAGCGACGCATTTACCGCCGGCACATCCCAACTCAGCTCTTCACGTTGGTTTACGGTACTCACAAATTGGTGACCGCTTCCAAAAGCGATAAATGACGCATCACAAAGACCATCCACAACGCTTGTTATAACTGTTCCAATTTGCGTGTTGCCTACATAGATTCGATCATTGACATACACTCCGTGACCGCAGGAAATAAACCCTGGCTGATAGCTAGAGCCTGTCCACCGTGAATATTGAACTCCAACGCTAAACTGACCTCCAAATGATGTATATACTTTTGTGTTTCCGGTTACATCCATTGCTGGCCATATTTCGTGTTCTTCCCCAAAATCGTAAAATGAAAGAATGTCCTTATCGATGGATTTACTCTTCAAAGAAGTGTTGGCTATACTATAGAGATTTTCTCTTAACTTTGTTTTTGCTTTATCATCCTTTTCTCTTTGTATGCCTACCTCTATCCGATTGTTCATGACATCCAATGACAATGTCCTTATATTTTCATCCATTGACATTTCTTTTGATACTGCACCCATTACCGCCAATAAGTCATTGTAACTGTATTTTGCCGGCTTGATAACCAATGGCTGCTCCAATCTCCCGTCCTTACTTTTCAATGTATTCCTTTTTTCATTGTTCTTGGCTGCAGAGCGCATCAATGACTCACTGTTTTGGACAAACATCAAAACAACATTTCCATCATCGTCAAGATACACCCCCGCATAATCTTCTTGCTCCTGTTCTGAAAACTCACCCCATGCGCTAAATATCTCTTGCTCTGTCCCAAATCCCCCTTTGAATGCAATAGATTCGCTTGGTAACGCATTGACTGACATTCCGATGGTTGCGACCAACAAGGTTACGATTAGCAGAATTGAGAATTTCCTTTTCATTATAAACCTCCGTAAGTTGTAATTTTGATTGTAGTTTTTGAAAACGATCCAATACTAATATATGCTAAGTTAAAAGCATTGATGACTTACTTCTACATTTATTTCGTCCTTCCTTCGTTTGTTTATGTATCGGCGTTTTGCAAAAACCTACATTTGTGATTAAATCATTATATTTTCAATCTGTCAAGTTAATTTTACTAAATAATTATTTTCTAAATAATGATTACCTTCACCCTCCGTATGCCTCCACCAGCCTTCTCGCGGCTTCCAGTATATCCTCGCCGCTGACCAATTTGAGTGAAAGGTGCGGCTCGTTTCCGGCTGAAAACAGGATTTTCCCTTTGTATTCCGGCAATCCGCAAATCCTCGCAACCCGGATAAAGTCCGGTTGGGGCAGTCGGGCGAGCAATCGCCCGCCTTTTTGCGCCAGTTCGCAGAAACCGTTTTTGGACGCGGCGGCGCGTACCAAGGCCACCTCGAAGAGGGACTGCGCCTCGTCCGGCAATTCGCCGAAACGGTCGATCAGTTCGTCGATCAGATCGGAGGCTTCGTTTTCGTTGGTAACGGCGGCGATCCGCCTGTAAAAGTCCATACGGATGCCCGCGTGGGCGATGTAATCCTCGGGCAGAGCCGCGCGCACCGGAAGGTCGGCAACGCAATCCACTTTGGGTTTGGATACAATTCCCTGCTCTTCCAGCACAGCCTCCTCCAGCAAGCGCAAATACATCTCATACCCCACGCTCAGCATATGCCCCGATTGTTCCGCGCCCAGCAGATTCCCCGCGCCGCGTATTTCAAGGTCACGCATGGCGATTTTCAGCCCCGACCCGAACTCCGCAAACTCCCGGATGGCGGCCAGGCGTTTGGCGGCAATCTCGGCCAAAATCTTGCCGCGCCGATAGGTCAGATAGGCAAACGCGTGGCGGTTGCTCCGCCCGACACGCCCCCGTATCTGATGGAGCTGCGCCAAACCCAATTTATCGGCGTCCTCAATGATCAGGGTGTTGACATTGGGGATGTCCAGCCCGGCTTCGATGATGGTGGTGCAGACCAAAACCTGTATCTGCCCATCCACCACCTGCCGCATGATGTCGGAGAGTTCCCCCTCTTTCATCTGCCCGTGCGCGGCGGCAACCGATACGTCGGGCAGGGCGTTGGCCAGTTCGGCGGCCGCCCGGTCGATGGTCTCGACGCGGTTGTGCAGGTAATACACCTGCCCTCCCCTGCCCACTTCGCGCCGCACGGCGTCATGGATGAGCGAACGGTCATATTCCAAAACGTACGTCTGCACCGGGGTTCGGTCACGCGGGGCTTCCTCGATGTTGGACATGTCGCGGATGCCGCTGAGTGCCATATGGAGGGTGCGCGGGATGGGCGTCGCCGTCAGGGTCAGGACGTCAACCTGCTTGGCCAGCTCTTTCAGCCGTTCTTTATGCGATACGCCGAACCGCTGCTCCTCATCCACGACCAGCAAGCCGAGATTGGCGAACTTCAACTCCTTTTGCAGGAGTTTATGGGTTCCGATGACAAAGTCGAGCTGCCCGGAACGCAATTTTTTCTTGATGGCCGCCGCCGCCGCCGGAGTGCAGAAACGGCTCAGGACGTCCACCCGCACCGGGTACCCGGCGAAGCGGCGGTTCGCCGTCTGTCCGTGCTGCTGCGCCAAAACCGTTGTCGGGACAAGCATGGCCGCCTGTTTCCCGCCCAAAACACATTTCATCACAGCGCGGAGAGCCACCTCGGTCTTGCCGAATCCGACGTCGCCGCAGAGAAGGCGATCCATCGGGGTCAAATTCTCCATGTCCTTTTTGATTTCCAAAGCGCATCGGAGCTGATCGTCTGTCTCCTCATACTCAAAGGCGTCTTCAAATCCCGCCTGCCAATCATCGTCTTTGGGGAAGGCAAACCCCACCCGCCGTTTGCGCTCGGCGTAAAGTTTCACCAACCCCGCCGCCAGCTCTTTGGCGGCGGCTTTGGCGCGGGCTTTGGCTTTCGTCCATTCCACGCCGCCCAGCTTATTCAGGCGGGCAACCGATTCCTCGCCGCCGCCGATGTATTTGCTGACCAAATGGAGCTGCGTCACCGGCACATAGAGGGTATCGGCTCCGGCATACGACAGATTGATATAATCGCGCTTCAGCCCGTCCACCGTCATGGTCGTGATCCCGGTGAACCGCCCTATGCCATGGTGCTCGTGTACCACCAAGTCGCCCGGTTCCAAATCTGTATATGACACCAGCTTCTTTTTGGCGGCGTCTTTCCCTTTGGGCGCGGGGACGCGCTTCCTCAATCCGCCGCGGGACGCCGTCTGCCCTTCTGTTAAAACGGCCAATTTGATCCCGGGGTATTCCAAGCCTGATGAAATGAACCCGGAGCAAATGTAAATACCTCCCGTCCCCGCCGCGAAAGAGGGTTGCAGCGTCACGCTGCCCGGGAGCCCCCGGTCGCGCAGCAGTTCCTCCAGATGCCTGGCCTGCCGCTCGGTCGGGACAAAAACGATCGTCGTGCCGCCGCCGTCGCGGTAATGGGCGATGTCGCCCACCGCCGTTTCCAAACTCGCGCCGAATGACGGAAGCTGTTTGGCGGTGACGTTCATCATGGCGTGCGGTCGCAAGGGGTAGGTTTGCGCCAAAAAGAGGTCGAGCATCACACAATCGAAGCGTTTGAGGGCATTCCAAAGGTCTGTGTCTTCGATCCCAAAACGCGGGCAGTGTTCGCCGCGTTCGAGAGCGCGTTCGGTTTCCTCATGCCATATCCAAAGGGTATGCTTGATCCTGTCCCCTACCCTGCCCTGCTCGATGATAAAGACCAGTGTGTTGCGCGGCAGATAATCCAAAGCAGTATATATCTCCTCTGTTGCAGCCACCGCTTCACGGCAAGGTAAAATATCGCACGACGCCAGCGGAGAGATGCGGAGCTGGCTTTCGCGGTCACAGGAATGCAGGGTATCCACTTCGTCGCCGTACAGTTCGATCCGTGTAAACAGTTCCATGCCGGGGGAGAAGACGTCGATGATCCCGCCGCGCACGGCAAACTGTCCCATCCCCTCCACTTGCTCACAGCGGGTATACCCCAGCTCCGCAAGGCGGGCGGGCAAACCGGACGCGTCTGTCCCCGGCTTGACCGTCACTGTCTCACGCAGTTTTTCCGGGGGGAGGGTTCTCTGCATAAAAGCGTCCGCCGTCCCCGCGAGGATGGGAGCCGTTCCGGCGGCGACACGGCGTAAAGAGGCCAGCCGCGCGTGTTCCCACTCACGCGACATGGTGTCGGCCGCGGCGAATGAAAACTCCCGGCAGGGCAGTTTCAGCGTTTCTTCCTCCGCGAAAACGGCAGAGTCGGACGCGATGCGCGCCGCTTCGGCCTCATCGGGGCAGAGCACGACGACGGGGCGTCCTGTTTTGCGCCGCGCCGCCGCGATAAAATGCGCCTTATGGGCGGACGAAAGCCCGCCCATCGCCACCGGGCAACCCCCGGAAGTGATGCGCGAGAGAAGTTCCTGCGCTTCGGGCAATGCCCAAAGCGCCTCACAAAGGGAAAGCAAGATTGGACGACCTCCGCCTTAAAATAGTTTCAGAAAAACGAGCGTATCTTCTTTTTCAGGGTCTTCGTTGTTTTCGGGTTCCTGCGTTTGAACGAGAGCCTTCACGTTCTCCGTTATGTCGATCCCGCCCCGCAGATTTGTTTTGATGGAACGAATGCTGTAAACCGGCCCCCACGGAACCCCCCACCATCCCGCCAAAAAGGTCAGCACGGTAAAACGCAGTCCTTTGGCCGCTCTGCTTTCACCGTCCCTGATCAGATAAATACCCGAAGAGCGCATGAAGGTGAAGAAGAGCAGGGAAAAGCAAAACCGATACCGTATAAAGCAACTGCCGTTCCGCAATTCCTGCCGTATCTCACTGACCGACATGTTGTCAATGTCAATTTTCATTTCGGCTCATCCTCCGCTGCGTTATTGGCGTTAAATCGGTTCATCGCCGTTTCCAGCCCCTCTTTGCATATACACGCCACCGCGTCGGCGGCACGGCGGGTCACACCCGCAAGAAGTTTACGGTCATTTTCCGTCATGGGGGAAAGCACCCAGTCAGCCAAGTCGATTTCAGGGTGTGGCGGCCCGCCCACGCCGATGCGGACGCGCGTGAATTGATCGGTTTGCAGATGATAAAGGATGTCTTTCATTCCGTTATGCCCGCCGTCGGAGCCGGATGCGCGGAGGCGGAGACGCCCTGGCGGCAGCGCGGCTTCGTCGTAGACGACGATGATCTTCTCCGGCGGGATATGATAAAAAGCAGCCGCTTCGCGCACCGACCGCCCTGATCGGTTCATAAAGGTCTGCGGTTTGAGCAGCAGGAGATTGTCCGTCAGGGCGTAAGTTCCGTAGAATTTGAGTTTCTTAATCTTAATGCCCGCGCGTTTGGCCAACTCGTCCAAAACCCAAAATCCCGCGTTGTGGCGGGTGTTATCGTATTGACCGCCGGGGTTGCCCAAGCCGGCAATGAGCCATTCAACCATTCGGCCGATCCTTCGGCTTTGTCCAGTTTTCCTTATTGACCTGACGGGCGCGCGCGACGGCAAGGGCGTCGGGCGGTACATCCTCCGTCACCGTTGAACCGGCGGCGGTGTAAGCCCCCGCGCCTACAGTGACCGGGGCGACTAGATTGGTGTTGCAGCCGATGAATGCCCCGTCTTCGATCACCGTCCGATGCTTGCGGACGCCGTCGTAGTTGACCGTCACCGTCCCGCAGCCGAAGTTTACATTTTTGCCCACGTCACTGTCCCCGACATAGGTCAGATGCCCGGCATGGGTACCGTCGCCCAGCGTGCTGTTTTTCACTTCCACAAAAGCCCCGACTTTCACCTTGTTCCCCAAGGCCACGCCCGGGCGGATGTGGCTGAACGGGCCGATCTCGCACCCTTCGCCGACGGAAACATCCTTTTGTATCACGACAAAGGGCAGGATGACCGTCCCCCGGCCGATGGTGACGCCCGGGGCGATAAAGGTGGTCGCGGGGTCGGTGATGGTCACGCCGTTGTCAATATAGGGTTGCAGGTTTTCCCTCATACATCCACCGCCTGTCTGTATTGCAGTGCTTCGGCCAAATGCGCCGGGGCGATGCTTTCGCTTCCCGCCAAATCGGCGATCGTCCGCGCCACTTTCAACACACGGTTATGCGCCCGAGCCGTCAATCCCAAACGGTCGAAGGCGTTTTTCATCAGTGTATCGCCCGCTTCATCCAGCGCGCAGGCTTCCCGCATCTGCTCGGCGGTCAAGTGCGCCGACGGCGGGCCGTTGCCGTTGAAACGCGCCCTTTGACGCTCGCGTGCAGTGCAAACCCTTTCGCGCACGGCGGCCGAGCTTTCCCCCTGCCCCTTACTTGATAGCTCTTCATACGACACGGCCGGGACTTCGATGACAATATCCATCCTGTCCAGGACAGGCCCCGATATGCGCCCGTAATAGGCTTTGACCGATTCCTCCGAGCAGCGGCAGCGGTCGTGCGGGGAGCCGTACCAGCCGCAGCGGCAGGGGTTCATGGCGCAGATCAGCATAAAACGCGCGGGGTATGTCAATGTCCCCCCCACGCGCGAAATGGTCACCTGCCCGTCTTCCATCGGCTGACGCAGGCTTTCCAGCGCGTCGCGGCTAAACTCCGGCAGTTCGTCTAAAAACAAAGCCCCGTTGTGCGCCAGGCTCATCTCGCCCGGTCTCGGCACCCGCCCGCCGCCCACCAGCGCGGCCGCCGAAGCGGTGTGATGGGGCGACCGAAAGGGGCGGCTGTGCAGCAGCGGTTCCTCGCGGCTGGTCAGCCCGACCACTGAATGGATGCCGGTGGATTCCAACGCTTCGGTCTTGGTCATTTCAGGCAGGATGCCCGGTATCCGCCGCGCCAGCATGGATTTGCCCGCGCCTGGAGGCCCGGTCATCAGCACATTGTGCGCCCCGGCGGCGGCCACTTCCAATGCCCGCTTGACATTGTCCTGACCCCGCACATCGGCGAAATCGGGCAAATTCAATACGTTCGGTTCACTTTGATACGGCGGTGCTTTGAGGATTTTCTGCCGCCCGGAGAGGTGTTCGATCAAATCCTGTATATGCTTGACCGGGTAAACGTCCAGCCCTTCCACCAGCGAGCACTCCCGCGCGTTGGCGTCGGGAACAAAGATCGCTTCCGCCCCGGCGGCTCGAGCCGCCAACGCCATCGGCAGCATCCCCACCACGGCGCGGGTATGCCCTTCTAGCGACAACTCGCCGATGAAAGCCGCTTTGTCCGGCAGGGCGGGGATGTCGCCGTTGGCCGCCATCAGCCCGAGCATGATGGGCAGGTCGTAGACCGGGCCTTCCTTGCGTATATCGGCCGGGGCGAGGTTGACGACGATCCGTTTCACTGGAAATTCATAGCCGCAATTCTTCATGGCGGCGCGCACCCGCTCCCGGGACTCGCGCACGGCGGTATCCGGCAGGCCGACGACCTCAAAGGCGGGCATTCCCTGCGACAGGAAACACTCCGCCAAGACCTCGAAGCCGTTCAGCCCGAACAGCCCCATCGACCGTATGGCACAGACCATTTTTACCCCCTGATGGCTTATTCTGCTATTTGTAAATAGTTTTTCAACCCTTCCTGCAATATCTGCGAGAAAGGGGCGTTCGCTTTTTCCGCTTGCGCATTTAACCACGATGGAATGGACAGTGTTTTCTTTACGGCGCGTGTATCGTTTGCACGGCGGTATTCATCGGTATCAGCGGCAATCAGTGTGAGTGTTTCGCCGGAGTTGACAGGGATGGATTCAGAAGCGGGCGGTGGTGTCTCCCGGTCGTTTTCCGCGCTCCAAAGCCATATTTCTATGGCGTCCTTTGCCATAAACAGAGCATCTGCCATATCCCGCCCGAAAGTATAACATCCGGGCAAATCGGGAACTCTAACGCCAATTTGTCCGTCGTCCGGGTATAAAATCGCCGGATATACATATTTCATCGTCTCACCGCCTTGAATAATAGGTTTACCTTAACCCGGTCGCTTTTAAGATGCTGTGGAGCGTTCCGGCGGGAATGTCGCCTGTGTGCCTTGGGATAGGAACATACGCGCCGGGTTTCTTAGGATGTTTTGCAATCTCATGGTTCCCGCCCTGTGAAATGATCCAACCTTCGGCGATCAATCTTCGCTTCAGCTCTTTGGCTGTCATCCCCGCACCTCATACATCTATATTATCACGTAATATTACGTATGTCAATGCTTGATTACCGCTAAGCAACACCTTACCGCTTATACGTCCTCGTCACTTCCAGCAGTTCGGCCGCCACTTCGTTGTTGATGGCTTCTTCGCGTACCCGCCACCGCCAGTTGTTGCCGCCGATCGTTGCAGGGGTATTCAACCGTGAATCGATCCCCAAACAAAGCACATCTTGAAAAGGAGCCATGGCTAAGTTCGCCGGGCTGCCCCAAGCCCCTTTGATCGCGCCCCAGCCGATGCCTTCGTCCTCATGCAGCCGCAGGTAACGGAAGGCCAATGTCCGTTCCTCTTCACCCGCCTCATCGTAAAGCCAATCGATAAACGGCGGGGAGTCGTGCGTCGATGTGTAGCAAACGCTGTTTTTCGGAACATTGTGCGGCAGATAATCGGAATCGTTGTTGGGGTCGAAGGCGTATACCAGCACCTTCATCCCGGGAAGGCCGGTATCCCTGAAAAACTGCTTGACAGGCTCTTTGAGATCGCCCAAATCCTCGATCACGATGCTGTTGGGCGGCAACGCTTGTTCAATGACTCTCACAAAATCCAGCCCCGGGCCGTTTTCCCATTTGCCCGACATGGCCGTCTTCTCGCCGGCCGCCACCGACCAATAGGTGTAAAACCCGCGGAAATGATCAATGCGGAGGATGTCGTAGAAGGAATTGGCGTGCTTTAACCGATCCGTCCACCATTGAAACCCGTCTGCTTTATGAGCCTCCCATTTATACAGTGGATTCCCCCACAACTGCCCGGTTTTTGAATAGAAATCAGGCGGCACGCCGGCCACACGCTCCGGCTTGCCGTTTTCCTTTACCCTGAACAAATCAGGCCGCGCCCACACGTCGGCGCTGTCCGCGGAGATATAGATGGGAATGTCTCCCATGATCAAAATGCCGCACTTGTTGGCGTAAGCCTTGAGGGCTTTCCATTGCTTAAAGAAGAGGTATTGCACAAATATATGAAATTTGATGTTTTCGGCCAGTTCTGTTTCTGCTTTTTTCAAAGCATCGGCGTCACGTCTAAAGAGTTTTTTGTTCGGCCAGCTTGATAAGCCTTTCATTCCAAAACTTTCTTTGATTGCCATATACAAAGCGTAATCACGAAGCCAATTTCCCTGCTCTTCGATAAAGTCTTTCAAAGCCGGATCGTCTTTCCCGCGTTTGTATGCCTTGCGCAGGAGAGGCATACGGCTTTGATATAACTTTCCGTAATCAACATAGTCGCGGTCGTCCCCGAAATCGCAGGCATCCGCTTCCTCTTTGGTCAGGAGCCCTTCTTCTATCAAGGTCTCCAAATCGATCAGATACGGGTTTCCCGCGTGAGCCGAACAGGATTGGTAAGGCGAATCGCCGAAACCGGTTGGTGAGAGCGGCAGGATCTGCCATACCCGTTGTCCGGCAGATTGTAAGAAATCGATCCATTTCCTAGCTTCTTTCCCCATTGTCCCGACGCCGTATTGCCCCGGGAGAGAGGTTATATGCAGTACGATTCCAGACTTTCGCTTCTGAGTCAAAGGTTCGCACCCCCCTAATCGTGTATTGTATCACAAAAATAGTTGAATGCCTAGTATAAATGTAAATTTTTCCGTTGATAATAGATTTAAACCATCCCAATCGCAAGAGGGGAGGTGTCTGTATGGCTAAGAAGAAAAAGAAACGCGCCGAGGGTGACAGAGGCGCCCAAGCATCCCGCGCGGAAGGAAGCCCCGCAACCCAGCAAGTACAATAACGCAGCAACCCCCCCGCCTGATCGAACGGTGCGGGGGGTTTGCCATTTATAAGGATACTTTATAATCGGAACAAATTTTCGATTGCCTCTTGATAAACGAACAATCATTCTGTATACTATGAGAAGTACATAGAGAGAGGTGGTTCGCCGATATGAGCCGGATCCGTGAATTGCGCAAAAGCAAAGAATTGACCCAAGCGCAAATGGCCAAAATGATCAAGGTCAGCCAGGGGACGTTTTCCTATTGGGAAAGAGGCGATTTTGAGCCGGACTACGCCGCGCTGATATGGATGGCCGACTTCTTTCAAGTTTCAACCGACTACCTGCTCTGCCGAACCGACAACCCGTCTTTCTATCCGCCCAGCGGCAAAACTGGCTGACCGGCAGCCGCCAGTTACAGCAGTTCCCCATACCGGCGGATGAACATCCTCTTCAGCAACGTCGTCAGAAGCATATAGCACAGGATGGTTGCGATCAGGTAAAGGAAAAACTCGGACGGGAGGCGTCCCATCCCCAACGCTTCGCCGATAAACGGGACGAAGGGCATGACCGTCCCGATGGCGATCCCCAGCGTCGTCAGCCCGGTGACCTGCCACGAGGCGCGGCTTTGGATGAACGGCACTTTGGGCGTGCGGATCATATGGATGACCAATGTCTGCGACCACAACGACTCGACAAACCATCCGGCATGGAAGAGCGCGATGAACCCTGTTTGAGACGCCGCGTCCAGTGTTGCGAACGCCCCGCCGAAAACCGACGGGCAAATGACCCAAAAGAGCAAGGCATAGGTCGTGATGTCGAAGACCGAGCTGGTCGGCCCCAGCCATATCATGAATTTGGAGATACTGGAGGCGTCCCAAGTGCGCGGTTTCTTCAAGTATTCCATATCCACGTTGTCCCACGGCATGGCGATGCAGGATAAGTCATAGATCAGGTTGAGCACAAGGATTTGCAGCGGCAGCATGGGCAGGAAGGGTAAAAACGCGCTGGCGGCCAAAACCGAGAACATATTGCCGAAATTGGAGGAAGCCGTCATTTTAATGTACTTGATGATATTGGCGTAGATTTTCCGCCCTTCGATGACGCCTTGCTCTAAGACCATCAGGTCTTTTTCCATCAGAATGATGTCGGCACTCTCTTTAGCGATGTCAACCGCCGTATCGACCGATATGCCGACGTCGGCGGCGCGCATGGCGGCGGCATCGTTGATGCCGTCGCCCATAAACCCGACGGTATGCCCGTTTTCCCGCAGAGCCGTGACGATACGCGCCTTTTGCTGCGGGCTGAGTTTGGCGAACACCGTCACTTCCCCGACGGCTTTTTTCAGCTGCCCGTCGTCCATCTCTTCCACTTCCGGGCCGAGCAGGATGCGTTTGGTTTCAATCCCGACCTGCTTGCAGACGCAGCGGGTCACGGCGTCGTTATCGCCGGTCAGCACCTTGACTTCCACGCCGAAATCGTGCAGGGCGGCGATGGCGTCTTCCGCGCTCTCTTTGGGCGGGTCGAGGAAGGCGAGGTAGCCGATCAAAACCATATCGCTCTCGTCGTTGACCGAAAAAGCCCCGACCGGCGAAGGGTTGGTTTTCTGCGCCAAACCCAAAATGCGCAAACCGTCGGAATTGTAATCGCGGGAATCGTCCAATATCCGTTTGCGGATGTCATCGGTCATCGGAACGACCTGACCGCCCACCTCGGCGTATTTGGACACAGAAAGCATCTCTTCAATCGCGCCTTTGGTGATCATTTGAGTCTTGCCGCTTCGGTCGCTGACCACCACGCTCATCCTGCGGCGGTTGAAGTCAAACGGAATTTCGTCAACCTTTTGATAGGTCTTCCAAACCTCCACCTGCTCGTGTTCGCCCGCCGTTTCAATGATGGAAACGTCCATCAGGTTTTTCAGGCCGGTTTGGTGGTAGCTGTTGAGGAAGGCGTGGCGCAGGACGCGCTCGTCCTCCTCGCCGTCTATATTAAGATGGTATTCCAAAATGATTTTATCCTGGGTGATGGTACCTGTCTTATCGGTGCAGAGAATATCCATCGAGCCGAAGTTCTGTATGGAGTTGAGGTCTTTGACAATGACCTGTTTCCGCGCCATCGACACCGCGCCTTTGGCAAGGTTGGCCGAGACGATCATCGGCAGCATCTCCGGCGTCAGGCCGACGGCGATGGCCAAAGCGAACATCAAGGCGTCGATCCAATTCCGCGGGTCGCCGCTTGCCGTGCCTTTGATCATCCCGATCGGATCCAGCCCATTAAGGAAGAAGACGACTGGAACCATGATGGCCATAAACCGGATCAGCACCCACGAAACCGAACGGATGCCCTTCTCAAAGCTGGTTTGAGGGCGTTTTTCCTGAAGCTGGCGGGCGATTTGGCCAAAGTTGGTGTCATCCCCAACGGCCAAAACCAATGCCGCTGCCGAGCCGGAGATGACGTTGCTGCCCATAAAAGCCAGATTGTTCAGCTCCAGCGGATGACGGGATTTCCCTTTGACCGGGGTCGGGAATTTTTCCACCGGTTCGCTCTCGCCTGTCAGCGACGCTTGGCTGACGAAGAGGTCTTTGGCTTGCAGGATGCGCACGTCGGCAGGGATCATATCGCCGGCCGCGAGGTAGATCACATCGCCGACCACCAGTTCGTCCAAAGGGAGCTCTTCCCGGCGCGAATCCTGAATCTCTTCGTCTTCTTCGTCGGTGAACGTCCGCACCACGGCGACGGTCGTTTCAACCATCTCGGTCAGTTTTTCGGCGGCTTTCCCGCTCCGAAACTCCTGCGCGAAGCGCAAAACACCCGCCACCGTTACCATTGAGAGCACAATGATCACGGCGGTGAGGTCTTTTCCTTCGGTGGGGATGACAAACTCGGTGATGAACGATACGATGGCGAGGATGAGCAGGACGACGGTAAACGGGTTGATAAAGGCGTCGAACAGTTTTTTAACAAGGGTGTCCTTATGGGCTTTCGTGATGGCGTTGACGCCGTATTGGTCGCGCATATCCTCTATTTTCTCTTCGTCAAACCCTTCATAGGAGGTATCATATTGGATCAGCAGCGTTTCCGGTTCTTTTTGCGCCGCGTTCAGCAGGCGGCGGCGTACCTTGACGGCACGCTGCGCGGCAAGCGCGGCTTGAGACTTCTTCGGGGGCATACGTCTCCCTCCTCTATATATTTGTCTTCCCGAGGTCGACTGCCACTACTGGGCTCCATTCCGTGCTCACCACCTTCCATGAAAAAACCCCGCCATTGATTGCAGATGACAAGGTTCTTTATGATTCATTATAGTCCGCCGCCAATGACTTGTCAATCGCAAGATGTGGTGTTCGTTGTTTTTACAGATATTTTTTCATTTGATGGATGGCGTTTTTTTCCAGCCGCGAAACCTGCGCCTGTGATATACCGATTTCCGACGCCACCTCCATTTGCGTCCTGCCTTCAAAGAAGCGCAAAGACAAAATATGTTTTTCCCGTTCACTCAAATGCCGGATGGCTTCTTTTAAGGAAATGCGCTCCAGCCACGCCTCATCGGTGTTTTTGTTGTCGGACACTTGATCCATCACGCAGATGGCGTCGCCGCCTTCGGAGAAAACCGGCTCAAACAGGCTGACCGGGTCCATAATGGCTTCCAGTGCCATGACCACATCTTCCCTCGGCAGCCCCAAGTGTTTTGCGATTTCATCGGTGGACGGCTCTTTTTGGCTTTGCGCCGTCATTTTCTCCCTGGCCTGCAATACTTTATATGCCGTGTCACGCACCGAACGCGATACGCGGATGGCACTGTTGTCGCGCAGATAGCGGCGTATTTCGCCGACGATCATCGGCACGGCGTAGGTCGAGAACCGTACGTTTTGGCTGATGTCAAAATTGTCGATGGATTTGATCAAACCGACGCAGCCGACCTGAAAAAGATCGTCGGCCATTTCGCCGCGCCCGGCAAACCGCTGTATCACGCTCAACACAAGGCGGAGGTTGCCCGAGATCAGCTCATCCCGCGCTTCTTTATCCCCTTCTTTGGCGCGTTTGAGCAGAGCCATTGTTTTGTCGCCCGGGAGGACTTTGAGTTTGGATGTATTCACGCCGCATATTTCAACTTTGGTTTGCGGCGATCCGCCGCGCGCCGTTCCGCTTCGCATGGATAAGCCTCCCTTCCCCGTCAGTATTGCCCGGAGAGGGGGTTTTCATTCAAGCGCGAATAGGGTAGACGGAATCCTTTCCGTATGGTATCATTTTGGGGAAGGAATGATGCAGATGGATCACGCGGCGGAATCAATCAAACGCCATGCCGAATGGCGCGGAAAACTCGAAACCGTTCCGAAAATGGACGTTTCGAGCCGGAAGGCTTTGTCGCTGGCCTATACGCCGGGCGTGGCCGCGCCCTGCTTGGAAATCGCCAAAGACCCCGCCAAAAGTTACACCCTCACCGGGCGGTGGAACACCGTTGCCGTTGTGACCGACGGCACGGCGGTGCTGGGGTTGGGCGATATTGGGCCGGAAGCCGCCATGCCGGTGATGGAGGGCAAATGCGTCCTCTTCAAAGCATTCGGCGGGGTTGACGCCGTCCCGGTCTGCATCCGCTCAAAGGATGTTGACGAGATCGTGCGCACCGTCGAGCTGCTTTGCGGCAGTTTCGGCGGCATCAATTTGGAGGACATCTCGGCTCCGCGCTGTTTTGAGATCGAACGGCGGCTGAAAGAGCGGTGCGATATTCCCATCTTCCACGACGACCAGCACGGTACCGCCGTTGTAACGCTGGCGGCGTTGCTCAACGCACTAAAGCTGACCGGGCGGCAGATGAAAAACACCCGCATCGTCATCAACGGCGCGGGCGCGGCGGGCATTGCCATCGCCCGTTTGCTGCTGGCGTCGGGCGGGGGTGAAATCCTTCTGTGCGACAGGCAGGGGATCATCGCTCAAGGGCGGGACGGGCTGAACGCCGAGAAAGACGATATAGCCCGCCTGACCAACCGGGACAAACAATTGGGAACGCTTTCCGACGCCCTGCGCGGTGCCGACGTCTTCATCGGCGTATCGGCTCCGGGGACGGTCAGCGGTGAAATGGTCAGAACGATGAACAAAGACCCCATTCTCTTCCCCATGTCCAACCCCATCCCGGAAATCATGCCGAACGAAGCCCATGCGGCGGGCGCGGCGGTCGTGGGGACGGGACGGAGCGATTTTCCAAATCAAATCAACAATGTTTTGGCCTTCCCGGGCATCTTCCGCGGGGTGTTTGACGCGGGCGCGAAAGACATTACCCGGGAGATGAACATCGCGGCGGCCGTTGCGCTGGCCGGGCTGGTGTCCGAATCCGAACTCCGCCCGGACGCAATCATCCCGACGCCGTTTGACCCCCGGGTGCGCGGCGCGGTGGCGTCGGCCGTGATCAAAGCGGCGAATCTCAACCCTTAATAAACTTGAAGACTTTTTTCTCAACCGCCGCCGGGTTGAGCGAGCGTATACGCTCTGTGATCATTTCAACCGCTTCGTCTTCACCGAGCCTAGCCGCTTTTTCAAAAACATCCGGCGGCCAAAATGTTTCGGTTGTGCAGAAGACGGTGGACGACCAGCCGTATTCCTCGCCCGTTTGCGATAATTTGCTCTGCCTGCCGCACATGGTGAGGTAGAGCTTCATTTGCAATTCGGTCAGGGCGGCGTCGAATTTCGCCTTATCCTCCCGGCCGAACCCGGCTTGGTATTTGATCTCATCCAGCGGCAGGCGGCCGTGATCGGCCACGGCGTCGTAAATCCGTTTGGCGAAATGGCTGGCGGTGCCGCCGGAATATTCGTCATAAAAAGACTTGCCTCCCCGCCGCGCCGCCAAAAAGGCCGGGTACCACTCTTGGGTGATGTATCCGGCTTTTTTCGAGAACACCTTTGCGTAAGCAATATCGTCCCGCTCGTCCAAAACGCGCATCCGCCATTCCCACGGGTCGGTCTCCGGGTTGCCTGTGTGCCATTCGATCCCGGTTTCTTCGTCCGCGCCCCAGCCATAGCGGAAGAGGGCAAAGACGCCGTCGTCTTTGCCGCCGACCGCGCCGGAGAACCCGGCTTTTTGCAGTGCTTCTATGAAATCGTGATAGTTGCGGATCATAACTCGTCTTTTGTGACCGCGGCCGATTCATTGTCGATCCAAAAATTTGCTTCTTCAGTTTGGAAAATGTACACGCAAAAACTTTCGCCTTCTACACCGTCGGGGAAATGCTGGATACACCAATCCTGCCACAACTCCCGGCGCAGCGCGTTGTCCTGCGATGTCGTGAGCGTCCCGGTGAGCGTTATGTTGTTCCAGCCGTCCCGGAAGCAGAGGCTGACCTTGGGATTGGCGCGCAGGCGTTGAGACTTCAACCCTTGCATGGAACTTGAAGTGTAAATGGTTTTAATACCGTCCGCTTTCATCAGCGAAATGGTGCTGGCGCGGGGATACCCGTCCTCGCGGATGTAGGCGATGACTAGATCTTCACTCTTTGCGACGATCTTCTCCGCTTTCTCTACGATTTCACGTTTGCTGCTCATAGGTATTCATCCTTTCGGGTTTTTCGTTTATCATATCAAACTGAACAGGACAACAGTCTGTCCTGTTCAGTTTCAACTTATCTGATACTGAATATCCTTTTCGACAGTTCGCTTCCAAAGACCGGCACCAGCACCAACGCCATGCTCACCCCGAACTGCGGCAGGCTGAGCGGGACGGTGGTGAACAGTTGGTTGCAAACGGGGATATACATAACGGCAACCAGCACGGCAAAAGAGAGAGCCATCGAAATATTCAAAAACTTGTTTTTGAATATTTCCCATGAAAACCCCATCACTTCTTCGGTGCGTGAAGGATACGATACCAGCAGCTCGCTTGCCACCAGCGTGAAGAAACACATACTCACCGCCGTTGCGTAGTCGTGATGATGAAGCCCATATAAGAAGGCTCCCAGCGAACCCGCGCAAACGAAGGCTGCCCTGAAGGCGACCGAGCCCTTCATACCTTTATTGATCAGCGGCTCTTGCGGGTCGCGCGGACGCCTTTTCATCACGCCGCGCTCTTTTCGTTCCATGCCGAGCGCGAAGGCGGGCAGAGCGTCCGTTAAGAGGTTGACAAACAACAGCTGGGTTGCCAGCAGCGGAACGGGAAGACCGAAGACGATGGCCAAAAAGATGATTAAAATCTCGCCGATGTTGCAGGAGAGCAGATACCCCGTCACCTTTCGGATGTTGCCGTAGATCGTCCTCCCCTGCTCAACCGCTCCGGCGATGGAGACAAAGTTATCATCCGTCAAAATCATGTCGGCCGCTTCTTTGGAAACGTCGGTGCCTGTAATGCCCATAGCGATCCCAATGTCCGCCTTTTTCAGCGACGGGGCGTCGTTCACCCCGTCCCCGGTCATGGCGACGATGTTGTTGTTCTCCTTCAAGGCCGCCACGATACGCACCTTATGCTCGGGCGACACCCGGGCGAAGACGTTGACCGTTTTCACCTTTTCTCTCAGCTGTTCGTCGCTTAATTGATCCAAATCGTTTCCATCCAGCGCCTCACCGTCTTCCCCGGCAATGCCCAGCGTTTGGGCGATGACAACGGCGGTCGTTTTGTGATCCCCGGTGATCATTTTGATGTTGATCCCGGCCTCGCGGCATTGTTCCACCGAGGCTTTCACCTCATCGCGCGGCGGATCGATCATGCACATCTGCCCGACATAGGTCAGCCCGTCTTCCGTTTCGTCCGTTTCATTGTCCATCTCTTTATACGCAAACGCCAAAACGCGGAGGGCTTGGGCGGCAAACCGCTCATTCTGTTCAGAAAGCCGCGCCCTCAGGTTTTCCGTCATCGGGGTGATTTCTCCGTCAAGGAAAACCTTGTCCGAACGCGCCAGCACGGCGTCCGGCGCGCCTTTGACGTTCATCACGGTTTTGCCGTCTTTGATGTTGCGGGTGGACATCAGTTTCCGTTCCGAGTCAAAGGGTTTTTCCCCGATCCGTTTGACCTTTGCGTTGAGTTTGTCTTTATCCAGTTTCAGCTTGGCTCCGAACACCAGCATGGCCGCTTCGGTCGGGTCGCCGATGATCTTGGCGGTTTCCCGGTCATACACCGCGTCGTTGCACAGCACCCCGATCGCCGCCATCAGCGGGATGTTTTGGGTCAGCGGGCGTCCGTTTGTGACCACCTCCCCCGCCGCGCCGTATCCGGTTCCGGTGACGTCAAAAACATTCACGGCGTCATACACCTTGACGACCGTCATCTTGTTTTGGGTCAAAGTCCCTGTTTTGTCTGAGCAGATCACGGTGGTGCTGCCCAGTGTTTCAACCGCCCTGAGTTTTTTCACGATGACGTTCCGCTTGACCATCCTCTGCACACCGACGGCCAAGATCACGGTGGCGACAATGGCGACCCCTTCCGGCACAGCCGCCACCGCCAGCGAAACCGACACCATCAGCATTTCGATGATGTCCCGGGGATCACCGAGGTTCAACTGATTGTATAAAAACCCGATGCCAAAGACCAAAGCGCAGGTGGCGACGCAAACAATGCCCAGCGTTTTGGCCATGGAATTGAGTTTCCCTTGCAGCGGGGTGGCCGCTTCGCCGGTTTCATTGATCAACGCCGCGATTTTCCCAATCTCGGTATCCATCCCGGCGGCGGTCACAACGCCCATTCCCCTGCCGTATGTGACAACCGTCCCCATAGACGCCAAATTGATCTTGTCCCCCAAACTGACGTCGTTTTTCAGCACAACGTCCGCGTCCTTTTCCACAGAGACCGATTCCCCGGTCAGGGCGGCTTCGTCGATTCTCAGGCTGGAGCTTTCAATCAGCCTGACGTCGGCGGGAATAAAATCCCCCGCGTCGAGAAGGATGATGTCGCCGACGACGACGTCCTCCGAGCCGATTTGCCCGATACGCCCGTCCCTCTTCACCTTCGCCTTCGGGCTGGACATGTTTTTCAGCTCTTTCAGCGCGTTGTCGGCCTTGTTCTCCTGCACCAGCCCGATCACCATATTGATGATCAGGATGCAGAAAATGATGATGGCGTCTTTCAGCCCGTCTCCCGCGGCGATGGAAATAATCGCGGCGATGATGAGGATGATGACCAAAAAATCCCTGAACTGCTCTAGGATTTTCAGTCCTAGAGGTTTGCTCCTCGCGCTTTGGAGGCGGTTTGCCCCGTTTTGGGCAAGCCGTTTTTGAGCCTCTGCGGCCGGAAGACCGTTCACCGCATCCACTTTGAGTTCGAGTAACGACAATTCTATGCTTTTGGCATGGTATCCTTCGTTCATACAGACAATATCCTTTCGGCGGCACGGCGGAGCCCGTCCGCGATTTCCTGTGGTTCCAGCACTTTTGCCATTCCGGCAAAACCAAGCAGCCAGCTCACCATATAATCGCTGTTGGTATAGCCGGCCTCCAGCCGCAGCAAGCCGCCTTCCGTTTCTGTATAACAGTTTAACCCGTAGCAGTCGATCAGTTTATACCGCACCGACGGGTCGAACAGCGCGACCAGCTTTTTATCGTCGGTCAGATGGCTGCCGAAGTCCCTCCTCTCAGGCGGGATGCTTCGCGGGGCATAGGTTTCGCCGCACAGCGATAAGTCCCACAGCCGCGTCAGCTTAAAAAGCCGCCAATCCCCCCGGTCGAGGCAATAGCCGAACACATACCATGCCGTCCATTGAAAGATGACGAAATACGGCTCGATGCGGCGGTGTGTCTCACCCTTCTCGTAGTAGTAATCAAACATCACAAGCCGCTGTTCCCCGATGGCTTGCTTCAAAAGCCCGATCTTTTCGGTCAGATGCCCTTTATAATGCGAAGCGAGGTCGATGATCACAGGCTCCCGCAGCGAGACGACGGCTTCCGTGTTGACGCGGAGTTTGTCCAACGTCCGCTCGATCCCTGCCCGCTCGGAAACGCTGCCCAGCCCTTTTAGCGCGGCAATCAGGCTTGACAGCTCATCGGCGGTCAGCACGCTTTTGTCCAGCTTAAACCCTTCGGCAATGGAAATACCCCCGCCGCCGCCCTGACGGGTGACGATGGGGATGCCCGCTTGGCAAAGCGCGTCTACGTCCCGCCCGATGGTGCGGCGGGTGACCTCAAATTTTTCGGCCAGTTCCGGGGCGGTCATGGTTTCGTTTTGAAGCAGAAGGGTCAGGATGCCGAGCAAGCGGTCAAGTTTCATGGGGGGTCACCTCATCAAACAGTATACCACAAAAACAGGACAACTTTGTCCTGTTTTTGAAATTTGAAAACGGCATATGCGATAACTGTTCCTACGCCCACCAAGCCTGCGCCGGGCTTTCAAAGAGCAGCGTCTCCTTTAAGAACCGTATCCCCTTCTCCAGCCCTTCCTCAATCGACATAAAGGCGTCCTCGTGCTCGATGCTGACGGCTCCGTCGTATCCGGCCAAGCGGAGGGCTGAGAAAATATCGCCCCACACCACCGCGTCGTGGCCGTAGCCGACGGTGCGGAAGAGCCACGAGCGGTTTTCGAGGCCGAGCAGGCTCCCGGTGTCCAGCACGCCGTTGACGGCGGTGTTGGCTTTGTTGATGTTGGTATCCTTAGCATGGAAGTGGTAGATGGCTCCTTTGAGAGCCAGGATGGCCTGTACAGGGTCGCACCCCTGCCAAAAGAGATGGCTGGGGTCAAAGTTGGCACCGATGGCGTCGCCCACCGCCCCGCGCAGCCTTAAAAGGGTGTCGGCGTTGTAAACGCAGAAGCCCGGGTGCGGCTCTAAGGCGATCTTGGTCACGCCGTATTCCGCCGCTTGGGCGGCGGCCTTTTTCCAAAAGGGAATGAGCACCTCGTCCCACTGGTATTTCAGCACTTCGCCGTAGTCGGGCGGCCAAGCGCAGGTGACCCAGTTGGGCTGTTTGGCGCCGTCGTGGTCGCCGGGGCAGCCGGAGAAGGTGACGACGGTATCAATCCCCAGTTTCTGCGCAAGGCGCAGCGCAAGCGTGAAATGTTCGGCGGCGGTATCGCGCACTTCTTTCTGCGGATGGACGTGGTTGCTGTGAACACTCAGCGCGCTGACGGTGAGGTTGTATTGTTTCAGCAGTCCGGTAAAGGCGTCCAGTTTGGCCGGGTTTTCCAGCAATTCCACGGGGTCGCAATGGGCGCGGCCGGGATACCCGCCGCAGCCGATCTCTACCGTTTGCACGCCCCGCCCGCTCAGCCATTTGAATGCTTCCTCCGCGCCCCGATCGCCCAAAGCAACGGTAAATACGCCTAGTTTCATAGGCTTAACCTCCCTTAGCCTTTTTGATAAACCCTTCCAACACATCCTCCATATCAGGATGCCCGATTTCCTGCAAGCTGTAGGCCACCCGCGTGCTGGGTTTGCTGATGTTGACGATCCGTTTTAAGTCGATCGGCGTGGCGATGACCACCGAATCGCAGTCGGTGCGTTCAATGGTTTCGTTCAGGTCGCGTATCTGCTCCTCGCCGTAACCCATGGCGGGCAACAGATTGCCGATGTTTGGATAGATTTTGAATGTTTCGGCCAGTTTGCCCACAGCGTAAGGCCTCGGGTCGATGATCTCCGCCGCGCCGAAGCGTTTGGCCGCGACAATGCCGGCACCGATCTTCATCTCGCCGTGGGTGAGGGTGGGGCCGTCTTCGATGACCAACACCCGTTTGCCTCGGATGATCTCCGGCCTCTCCACGCTGATGGTGGAGGCGGCGTCTACTACGACCGCTTTGGGGTTGGCTTTTTCGATGTTGCTTCGGAGGACTAAAATATCGTTAAAGTCGGCGCTGTCGATTTTGTTGATGACCACCGCGTCGGCAATGCGCAGCGTCACCTCGCCCGGATAATAGGAAAGCTCGTGCCCGGCGCGGTGGGGATCGACCACTGTGATCATCAGGTCGGGTTTATAGAAGGGGAAATCATTGTTGCCGCCGTCCCACAGGATGACGTCGCAGCCGCTCGGATCGTTCTCGGCGGCGCGCAGGATGGCCTCGTAATCCACGCCCGCGTAAATCACATTGCCGCGAATGATGTGCGGCTCGTATTCCTCCATCTCCTCGATGGTGCATTTGTGCTTCTGTAAATCCTCCAAAGCGGCGAAACGCTGCACTTTCTGCGCCTCCAAATCACCGTACGGCATCGGGTGGCGAATGGCGATGACCTTCAAGCCCTGTTTCATCAGGATCTCCATCACCCTGCATGAAGTCTGGCTCTTGCCGCAGCCTGTGCGCGACGCCCCGATGGCGATCACCGGCTTGGTGCTTTTCAGCATGGTGTTTTTATGCCCCAGCAGAGTAAAAGCCGCCCCGGCCGCGTTCACCCGCGCGCTCAGGCTCATAACAGCATTATAGGGCAAGTCGCTGTAAGAAAAGACGCATTCGTCGGCGTCGAGGTCTTTGATCAGGTTTTCCAGTTCCTCCTGCGGGTATATCGGAATGCCTTCGGGGTACAGGCTCCCGGCCAAAGCGGCCGGATATTTGCGCCCGGCAATGTCGGGAATCTGCGCGGCGGTGAAGGCTTCCACTTTGCAGGAAGGGTCTTCTCTGTAGGTGGTGTTGAAATTGTGGAAATCCCGCCCGGCCGCGCCGATGATAATGATTTTTTTCTGTGCCATAGTGTTTTTTCTCTCCTTATAAATTCATAATGTGCTTAAAGCCGTTGGCCAGCCCGTCAAACGAGCCGGCGGAAAACTCCTCTTGCTCATGGATGAAGGTCTTGATCCCGGCGTCCAGCCCGGTTTGGATGATTTTGGCGAAATCCAGCACGCCGCCGCCCAAATCCACGCATTTCCCGTTCGCGTCCATTTGCTTGATATGCAGCGAGGTGATGCGCGAAGCATATTGCTTGATAAAGGCTTCGCAATCGCACTTCATCAGGCTTGCCCAATATACGTCAAGCTGCAAATCCACGTCCGGCGCGAGCTCCATCATGTCTTCCAGCCTTGTTTGGCCGCCGTCCCGTTCAAACTCTATGCCGTGGTTGTGGAAAGCGAATCGGAAGCCCGCGTTCTTAACCCTTTTGGCCAGTTCGTTCAAGCGCGCCGACGTCTGTTTGACTTCCTCCGCGTTTTCAAACGGCGCGGACGGCACAATCAAAAAGGTCGTTCCCAGCGTTTTGTGGTATTCGATCTCTTGGTCAAAGGCTTCTTCAAACCCATCCAGCCCGATATGCGCCCCGATGGATTTAAGCCCCAAACGCTGTAATAGAAAGCGCATTTCCATCGCGCTCAGCCCGCCGGTTCCGGCAAACTCCACCCCGGCATAGCCGATCTCGCTTATTTTCAGCATCGCCGCCGGGAACCCCATGCTCTCGATCTCATGACGGATGGAATAGAGCTGGATACCAAACTGTTTTTTTAGCATTTACAACACCACCTGTTTTCCCAGCTTAGCAGATTCATACACCGCGTCGAGGATGCGGGTGACGGCCATCGCCTGTTCCGGCAGAACGACCAGTTCGCCCTCGCCTCGGACGGCTTTCAGGAAGGTTAAGGCTTCTTTGAAATGCGGGGTCATGGTTTCGCCTTCGTAGAAGTCCACCCCTTTGGCTCCGAAATTGGGGTTGATCTCATATTGGCGGTCGTGCTTCACGCCGTTGATGCGCAGTCCGTCGAACATATCGGCTCCGCCTTTGGTGCCGCAGAGCAGGGTAAGCGGCTCGCCCACTTCCAAACTGTTCAGTGCCCAGCTTGTTTCAAGCTGGATGGCCGCGCCGTTTTCCATGATGATGAAGCCGAACGCGCTGTCTTCCACGGTGAAGGTCTTGGTATCCCACGGCCCCCACGCGTTGGCGGGCTCGGTTTGATCGTTGAGTTTATGGAAGGTCACGCCGGTGACCGATTTGGGTTTGTAATTGTCCATCATCCAAAGGGTCAAGTCAAGGCTGTGGGTGCCGATGTCGATCAGCGGCCCGCCGCCCTGTTCGTATTCATTGAGGAAAACGCCCCATGTCGGCACGGCGCGGCGGCGGATGGAACGGGCTTTGGCGTAGTAAATATCGCCCAAAACCCCGGCTGCGCACTCTTTTTTGAGATACTGTGTATCCGGGCGGTAACGGTTTTGGTAGCCGATGGTGAGCAGTTTTCCGCTGCGTTTGGCGGCTTCGGCCATTTTTTGCGCTTCGATATAATTGATGGCCATCGGTTTTTCGCACATGACATGCTTTTTGCTCTCCAGCGCGGCGACGGTGATCTCGCTGTGGCTGCGGTTGGGCGTGCAGATATAAACGGCGTCGAGGTCGAGTTTGAGCAAATCGCGGTAGTCTTTGAACACCTTTGCGTCCGGCGTTCCGAAATTCTTCGCGGCCTCCTCAGCTTTTTCGACGGCAATGTCACAGAAAGCCACAATGTCGGCCAGCCCGGTCTGCCGTACACAGGGCATATGCTTTTGATTGGCGATGCCGCCGCATCCGATAATCCCCGTTTTGAGTTTTGCCATGTGGTAAACGCTCCCTCCATCAATTCTTCATGCTTGCAAATATTATAAAGGTGCTGTACAATATTTGCAAGATAAAAAAGGGGAGGTACCCACATATGGAAGGAACCATCGGCACAAGCAAACTGACGCAGGTGGCGTTGATCGTCAAAGACATTGAGGTGACCAAGCAAAAACTGGCGCGGTTTTTCGGCTGCCCGGTGCCGCCGCATTTCCCGGGCGGGGATTACGCCATAACCCAAACGGTGTATATGGGCGCGCCCGCGCCGGACGCCAACTGCCTCCTCGCCTTCTTCGACGTGGGCGGCGGCGTCCAGCTTGAGCTCATCCAACCCAACGGCGTTGCCAGCGTATGGCAGGATTTCCTAGACCAAAAGGGCGAAGGGCTGCACCATATCGCGTTCAACGTCAAGGGGATGGATCAAATCATCCTCTCCTGCGAGAATTTCGGGATGAAATTTGTGCAAAAAGGCAATTACGGCAACGGAAGCGGCTGCTATTCCTACCTCGAAGGCGGCGACGGGCTGCCGTTTATCGTCGAACTGCTGGAGAATTTCAAACATGAATAAGTGTGTCGCCGTCACAGGAGCCGGGCAGGGACTGGGGTTCTCGCTTGTCAAACAGCACATCGAACAGGGCGACAGGGTTTACGCGTTCGAGTTGAATATCACAGACCAACTGCGTGATTTGGCGGAAAAATATGAAAAACTACATGTTGCTCAATGCGACGTCGCCTCCACGTCAAGCGTCGAAGCGGCAACGGCCGGGCTGCTGGCCAAAGAGGATAAAATCGATTTTCTCTACAACAACGCCGGGATTTTCCGCATGGAAGACCGCTGCGGCCTCGCCGAAACCGACATTGACGCGGGCATGGTGATGATGCAGGTCAACGCAATCGGTCTGCTGCGGATGTGCAAAGCGGCCATCCCCAAACTGAGCGAGGGCAGCGTCGTCGTCAACATCACCAGCGAGTCGGGCAGCATCGGCGACTGTTACCGCGAGGTTGAGTATATGTATGGCATGAGCAAGGCGGCGGCCAACATCGCCTCGATGATTTTGCAGAATGAAGTCAAAAAGCGCGGGGTGCGCGTCGTCTGCATCCACCCCGGCTGGCTCCGCAGCGCAATGGGCGGCAAAGCCGCCGCCGAAAGCCCGTATTCGGTCAGCTGCGACGAGAGTGCTTCCAATATCGTAAAGTTTGCGCTAAACCCCGAAACCATCCCCGAAGGCGTTTACTTTATGGAGCATACCGGCAAACCCCTACCTTGGTAAACCAATGCTGCCGATGTCTATCTTTTTAAACACCGTGATGCTCATTTCCCGGCTGAGAATGACCTCGATTGCATGATTGCATAAAAAAGGAAAAACAGCAACGGCTATTTCCCACAAACTGAAGGCAAACCCCAAAGAATCGTTGAGATTGCGGTGTATGGCTTTCACTCATATTTGACTCTTGTAATCAACAAAAAATTAAGCCCCTGCCTATTGCTTTTTAGATAAAGCCGTGTTAATATAAACAGCATGGCTTTCAGTTTTTGCTTTGGACTTTAACTGAATAGACCTCAAAATTTTTCGCCGATTTTTGACCATCAAGCCAAAAAATCGAGGTGTGGCTCAGCTTGGTAGAGCGCTGCGTTCGGGACGCAGAGGCCGCAGGTTCAAATCCTGTCACCTCGACCATCTCAAACCCATTGAAAAGCCTGTAGTTTCAAAGACTACAGGCTTTTGCTTTTTTCACGCTGTCATCGGAAATATCCGCAAATAGTCAAAAATAATCGGAATAATTCCAGTCAGATTCCAGTCAGAATAGAAACCCCGCACGGCCGAAAGATCGCGCGGGGGCTTCATCATGAAGATAAAAGTTTTCACCCAATTCTCCCCTCAAACTCCTCCCGCGCCTCGTCGTACTCCATATCAGAAGCAATGCTTACGATGCTCACACCCTCCGCTCCGTCTTGCGTCAACCGCTCCAGCCGGAACAAATGGATATTGATCTCCCCGCCGCCCTCTGCCTCCAAAGGCAGAAGGGCGATGTACTCCCGGTCACGGAGCCGGAACGAATCAATGACCTGCCACTCCCGCGTAACCCCGTCGGTGCCGGGGAAAGACAGCGAGATAGACTCGTCGGTTTGGTTGGCCATGTCCTCACCGTGAGGACGCTTCTTATCAGTATGTACATTCACCGATACTCTCTCCCTCGTTATGATTTCTTCCCCGCCACGACGTCGCATTGGACGTTGCAGTACCGTTTGCCGCCGGAGATTCGCTCCTTAAACGAAAACTCCCCGCGATACTTCTTATCGCTCCCTCTGCTCTTACAATCGAGAATAATTGCCTTCTTGGCGATCAGCCGCGCCGCTTCCTTCTCGGTCAGCTTGCGCCCAAGCCGGATCATGAAGGTCTGATCGTCGCAATTCAGCCGAAAATCGCAGCTTTCAGAGCAATAGAACCCCGTGCTTACAGGCTTCCCCTTCTCGTTCTTCTTCTGATAGCTGTAAACAGGTGATCCGCACCACGGGCAAACGCCAAATACTTCTTTCTCCTTCTTAAAGACAACCCCGGTATCTGTCTTCTTCACCTCTTCGGTCTTGGCGCGGATAAAGGTGGTAAACCTACTCATAAACGCGGCCTCGGAACTCTTCCCCGCCGCGATGCCGGCAATCATCGTCTCCCAATCCGCCGTGATCTTCGGGCTGTATAACTCCTCGGGCAGGACACGGATCACGCTGATCCCCTTCGGTGTGGGCTGTAAATAAGTCGTTTTCCCTTTCTTCACAGCCTCCACGACGCCGGTATCAAACAGCTTCTTGATAATCTCCGCCCTTGTCGCTTGGGTGCCGATCCCCTTTCCTTTTAGGATGGCTCCGCCCTCGATCGTCGCCCCGGCGTTCTCCATGGCCGTCAGGAGGGTTGCTTCGGTGTGCAGCTTTGGCGGCGTTGTTGCTTTCGGCACGGTAATACACTGCCGGACGGCCACCGTCTGCCCTTCGGATAAATTCGGGAAGAGCTGCCCGGCTCCGGCGGCCGGATCGTCCTCATCGCTTCCCTCTTTCCCGAGCAAAGCATCCTGTACCGATCTCCAGCCCAGCGATAAAGGCTTTCTCCCGCTGGCCGTGAAAGACAAACGGTTTGGGAAGGCGACCGTTATGTTGGTCTGTTCATAGTAATAGGGCTTTGAGAAAGCCACAAGGACGCGGCAGAGGATCAGGTCGAGGATATGATTCAACCCCTCCGCTGTAACGCCCTTCTTTGCCTCCTCCGGCGTGGGGATCAGCCCGGCAGGATCAAATCCCTCAATCTTCTCGGTCGGGATCAGCGCGTGGTGATCCGTCACTTTGGCGTCGTCAACGATCCGCTTGTCAAGGTTCAGCCCATCGGCCAGCAGACGGCCGGCAACCTCTTTATACTTCGGCAACGAGCCGATGGCTTTTACCCTGCCGGGCATATACGGCTGTAAATCGCTTGTAATGTAACGGCTGTCCGTCCGGGGATAGCTCAATACCTTATGCGTTTCGTACAAAGACTGCGCGGCGGCCAGCGTCACGGCGGCGGAAACCCCATACTTTCGGTTGGCGTCCCGTTGAAGCTCGGTAATGTCATAGAGCTGCGGACGGTCTGTCCCCGCTTTCTTCGTTTCAAGCCGGGTTACAGTTCCTTGGCCATGATTCGTGATCTCAGACGCCGCCGCATCGATCACAGCCTTATCGAGAACGCGCCCGTCGCTGTCTTTGCTCCAAAAGACAGAAAAGCCTCCGTTCAGCTCGGCGGTCATGGTATAGTAATCGGTCACTTTGAAATTCGTTGCGTCTATATACCGTTTTACCACAAAGTACAGCGTAGGCGACTGCACCCGCCCGACATTGATCCCGGCGCGGTATTTCAAGCTCTCAACCCGGGACAGGCTCATGCCCAGCATCCAATCGGCTTTCTTCTTGCAGAACTCGCCTCGGATGATGTTCTCAAAATCTTCAATAGGCCGCAGCTTCTCCATCGCCGCCCGGATGGCCTCGTCCGTCATCGAAGTGGCGCAAAACCTTTTGACAGGTTTCTCGCATCCGGCCATTTCTCGGATGAACCATTGCAGGATATGCCCCTCTGCTCCCATGTCCCCGCAGTCGATGACCAGTTCGACGTCGGGACGGTTCATCAGCTCCTTAACGATACGGTACTGGTCTTTGGTGGCGTCCAGCACCACCAGTTGAAACTCCTCCGGGATCAGCGGCAGCTCCGCGTACGCCTTATCCCTCGCCTCGCCGTACATTTCCCTTTGCGGTACGAAACCATATTTCTCCGGTTCGGCAAGCCCTACAAGATGCCCGACCGCCCAGGTCACCAAGTACCCGTTACCCTCATAATAACCATCCCGGCGAGACCCCGCCCCGATCACACGGGCGATGTCTTTGGCGACGCTGGGCTTCTCCGCGATACAGAGTGAAAAACCGCTCATGCTTTCAGCAGAGAGGAAAGGAAGTCGCCGTCCACGGCAGCCGCAATGAAGTCATCAAAGGAGATACCCTTCGCGTCCAAAGCCTTTGTGAGGTCTTTGAGGCGTTCCTGATCTTTCAGCAGATTAAACCGTGCAATGGTCGCCTTTGTTTCGGAAATTTTAGTTTTGGTGGATTCCTGCTTCGCTTCCAGTCTTGAGAGTTTCTCTTCGTGGAACGCAATGATTTCTTCTATCGGTTTAGCCATACTATATTCCTCCCTATTCTTCCCGGCTCTTTTGCCGCCTGATAAAATAGATAACCGCCAGCGCGGCGAGAAGGACGCCGAGGATGGTAAGCGTGATGGTCAATCCGCTCATCTTATTCTTCGTTTCATCCCATATACCGGGAGACGTCTCTGCTGTTTCTCCGGGATTTGATTCCCCGCTAACGCCGGGAGACGGACTGACAGCCTCATCAGGCGGGGCAGGCGTAACCTCTGAATCAATCTTCAAAGCCTCGACCACACCGTCTACAAAGTTATAGACAGTTCCGTGCAAAAGGTAATACTCCCACTGCCAATCGGTCAAGGCGCGGTAGGCCGCCGCTTCTTTCTCCGCCCCCGCTTTGATGAATGCGTCGTAACTGAGTCTTGTTACACTGCTATCATATTTTGATTTCGTCTCATAACGTCCCATGTCACTGTATGCCGGCGTTTGATATACAAGGCGCACATATGTCTCGTAGTAAATAAATCGCTGAAAAGGCGTAAAGCCCTCCCAGTCCTCCATTGTTCCGGCGCAATGCTTTTCATATTCTGCTCCAAAGAAACGTTGAAAATCATCTTGATACAGCAGGAAAAACGCGTCATAATTCGGATCGCCCTCCATCCCCTTGACCGCGTCAAGAAAGGTATTGAACACCAAATCCGCTTCCGGGTTGCTTGTATGGGCGTCTTTTATTTCACTGAGCTGATCCGAAGGCAACGCATTACCCCCTTGATCATCCGCCCCGTCTTCGCTGCCGCTTGCCTTTACAACCTTCCAAACAAGCGTATCATTCTTCTCAGTTGTTGTATACGGCTCTACCGCGCCGCCCTCTTCCGTAACCAAAATAAACCCTTCCGCGCCCCCAAAGTCAAAGGATATGTCATATGTAAAAGTCAAAGGCAGAATAACTAGGGGAGAAAAACCGTACATGATAGAGTAATTATCTATCTCATGGACATACTCCCTGCCCTGCATATTGCCGGGCGTAGTGATCGTAAACGTCACGGTCACGGAACCGTCGTAGATTCCAAACGGGTCATTCGTAATCTTTACCTTCAACAGGGTATTCGCGCCTACGTCAGGCTCCTCCGCGTGAACAGGACTGATGAAGCTGCACACAACGATTGCGACGGTCAGAAGGGACACGATTTTGAAGATGCTTTTTTTCATAATGGATACTCCCCTTTTAATGTTTTTGTCAAGCCTTACAACGCCCGGCCGGCCTGTTCGGCTCTTCTTATTTTCCTCACGGTGAGGCTAAGGCAACATGAGAACCTTTTATACTGACTTCAAACTCCTCCTCCAAGTATTCGATGTAATCCAAGCAGATTTCGTAATAATCATATAAATCTGATAGTTGATCTTCCTCCTCTTCTGTCAGGGATGATTTCGCTTCCAGCTCCGCGATCGGCTGTTTGAAAATGATGTCCAGCAATATATCAATTCCATTGAAAGAGAACGTAACCGTCAAAACGCGGTGAGAGCCGCAGTTATAGTAGCCTGAACAATCATTGCTGCAAGGGCTGCCGCAATACTCTATATGCTCCGCAAAGCAATCCTCTTCGCAAGAATCATCACACTCCACTTTATGCCCCGGGCAGGTCTTATAACAGCAATACGAGCAAGTATAGTCTGAATGGATCCCCTCCGAGACATTTGGGCAATCAGACGAGGCATGAACCGAACCGCAGTGATGGGGTACCGGAAGCCCGTGCGCATCCATTGCGCACCATTCAACGGTCGTTTCGTATTCCTGATCGCCAAATATATATCCAAAAAGATTTACAAACCAAAATACCGCGTCTGTATCCGGCACCTCCAGCTCGTAAGGGGGCATCAGGAAGATGACATTCAAGATCGGCAGCATGATATTACTGATCGTCTCTTCATCGAAAAAAGCGGCATCGAGAGCTTCACGGCTGAAACCTATACTGGAAGCCGCCCCCATATCCTTATCATAATTAAATAATCGAATAGAATGAACCTCTCCGTTGTCTATGTACGCAGTCAGGCTGTCCATCATATCGTCTATGTATTGACCTCTTAGCAATATCACGCCGTCCGGAGCCATAATGAGGTCTTCTAAGATGTCATAATCTTCTTCAACCGTAACACCTCCGACGCTGGAGTTTCTTGTGAATACCCCTCCGAATATTCCGGCTGCCGCTGACGCACCGCCGGACGCCGCGGAAAAGATCGCACCCACCGCGGCAATGATGATGAGCAGCGGGAGAAGAAACTTAGTTCCAATGGATTGTATCACATTAGCTGCCAAAGATACAATAGAACGCCCGGATTTATATAATGCTTTCGCGGCCTTGCTCCTAGCAGAACTCCACGCCGCTCCCAAACCCTTATCCTTAATAAACCGATAGGCGTGAGCAGCCCTTCTGCCCGTCTTGATTGTACCTTTTACTGTTGTTTTAACAGTTCGCCCGGTTTGCTTTACTGCTTTGGCCGACGTGCGGATGAGTTGAGGGGTGTACTGAGCCACCATCCCTGTTGTGCGAACCATGTCGTCATTGCTCTTTGCCAAAGCTCCGCCGAATCCGGCAACGCCCTTCTCCGTTAACCTATACGCGCCCGGCACACCCTTCTTAACCGTCCATACCGATCCGCGCAGCGCGCCTTTTCCGGTAACTCTTAGCCCTTTCACAGCCGCGTCCTTTGCCGCGTTCATTGTATTACGCGTAACAGCGGCAAACGGGATTGTTCCGTGTACGATCCCGCTCACCGTATAGGCCGACGCGGCGGCCGCGTTTCGTACGGCAGCCGCTCCGCTCTTAACCCCTCTAGCGGCCGTCACAGCCCCGGTCTTGATACGCGCCGCCGAATGTTTGACTTTCTCCACAGCGTTCACAATCGCCCTCGACGTGCGGGTATGGATCAGCCCGGTTGCCTCTGACTGCATTTTGAGTAACCCGCCCAGCTGCGAAGGATTCAAAGGCACAAAGGCCGCGACCCCGACCGTATTCGCAACCGTCACCACAGCGCGTCCCGCCGTGCTTACAACGTCAAACGTCCCCTTAGCGGTCTTAATGATCGCCGGCGTCGCTTTCTGCACCGCCTGAAACCCCTTAACGGCAGTAACCACTCCCGATACCGAACTTCCGCCGAGATCGCCGCCGCCGGATGCGGAGGACTGCACCGCCCCGACGCCGGCGTGGCCGGCGGAAGATGCAAGCCCTTTGTGAGGACTGCCCGACGAAGGTTTCAAGAGACTATTCTCAGAAGTCCTAATCGTATTCGCTACATTGTCAACAGGCTTTCGGTTATCTTGCGGAATAAACTGAACCTCCCCGTGCCTTAACCGGGAAAGATCGCCGCCGTTGTAAGAGCGTCCCCCGATAGAATAACTCCCCGACATAAGCACCCACCTCTTTCGTTTGCGAGTAAAACTCTGTAATCGTTGACATATGTTCATACAATGTGCTACAATATATTTAACAAAAATCAATCGAAAGGATTTTTTCTATGTCCAGTATCACTGTCCGTGTAGACGCCAGCACGAAGGCGCAAGCGGAAGCTCTCTTTAGTAGTCTTGGAATGACTGTCAGCGGAGCTATAAGCGTATTTTTAGCACAGTCTATAACAGAACAGGCTATGCCCTTTAGACCTGCAAGGAAACGTTTGAAACTCGAAGACTATCTGACCGAAGCGGACTTCAATTCAGATTACACCCCCCAAGAGTGGGATACAGGAAAACCCGCAGGGCGTGAGGTGCTGTAATGCCTTATTATCCGAAACAGGGTGATATAATCTGGCTTGATTTCGACCCGACGCTGGGGAGAGAGCAGCAGGGGCGCAGACCCGCCGTAGTTGTTTCAAACCGCCTCTTTAATAAATTCGGTAACGGCATTGCCCTTGTCGCACCGATTACGAACACGGACAAAAGTATCTCTATACACGTAAAGTTAGACGGCCGCACGAAAACGACGGGGGTCATACTGACCGACCAGGCAAAAATCCTCGACCTGACAAAGCGCAATGCGGAACTTGCGGAGAGGATGCCGACCGACATAACAAAAAGGGTATGCGCTATAGTTTCCTCTTTTTCAGAGTATGAGGGCTGAACCCATCGAATAACCGTTCTCCTCACGGTGAGGACTGCTCAACAACGAAGAGGATCGGCTTGTATACGCCTCATATGATGATTGCGCCAGCAGCCAAACCGATACAGCGTGTTCAACCGGGGAGCTTCATAGGGATGACGCGTCATAAATGACCCGCCTGTCCGGCTCAACAACCAGACCCTTGTCTTCGCGTGGTCTTCTTCTATAACAATCTCAGCCTGTACCGTATATTTCTTGCAGAATCCCAAAACGCTTGATTCTGAGACCTTGACACTGTAAGAAAGCCCTGGAAATACCGTGCGCGGTTCGCCGCGTGTATCCAGCCGCCAGTCAAGGACTGCCGAGCCGAAATCAAACCGGGAGGGTTGATTACCGCGCGGGCTTTGAACCCACAAAACCGCCGTGTTTCCTTTGACCTGTCGATACCCTCTTTGCGTATACACGCATTGAAAACTAAACCGTCCCGGCGACCCTTCCGCCGAAAGGATCGAATAATCATCTTCTTCAAGCGGCCAGACATAGGCGTCTATCTTCTCCACGCCGCCTCTCTTTGCCATACATACGCGGTGTTTCCCTTCTGATACCCAATACCTTCCGCCGTATTCCATTAAACGTATCGGGTCACGTTCTATGTAAGGCGTAACCCCCTGCCGGAACTTGTCCAAAAATGCCTTACACCGGCTGTTCTTTATACATATGTTCAGCATATCCGGGTCTTTTGCGCTTTCGGTAAGGGCGTCCATCAGTTCTTCATCGGTATTCCAGTAAGCGTCTAACCCTATTTCGTGCAAAAGGAGGCAGCGGCTTCCCAGCTCGGTTGGAAACTCCGCAATATCAGCGACGCGCACGGTGCGAAGTTCCATATTATGTATCGGCATCATACTCACCCTTCCAAGAAGTTGTAATACTTAATACTACAACAACTGTTCCCGTGGAACAACCCCCTCGAAGTATCTTTTCCAAGAGTTGTAGTTATGTTCAAACAGGCGCATTTTGCATCCGGGATGCTCTGCTACGATCTCTTGGATTGCCTCGATAATATCAGCGTTTTCATTGGCGTTGATTGGTTTTAGGATGATTTCGTTTTCCCGCGTCAACGCCGCGAGAAGGGCGAATGTTCCCGGAACAGTGAGCGCGCGGAGATTATCAGGTATAACGCTCATCAAATTTACCACCTCGTATAATAAAGTCAGTATTCTGATTGCCACCTCCGTGGCATTGGGGTACAATGCAAGCAGCGGATAGAGGTCGGAGTTCACCTCCTTGGGCTGATATGCCTGTGCGAAAGGGTGCCGCC
>Ga0082212_10000767_pt1 | contig 46800 bp, 41 predicted proteins | sample TergutNt197P3_FD_71548 | JGI IMG/M metagenome (GOLD analysis project Ga0082212, IMG submission 71548) | Neocapritermes taracua P3 segment gut microbial communities from Petit-Saut dam, French Guiana - Nt197 P3 | ecosystem: Host-associated > Arthropoda: Insects > Digestive system > Gut ... | reverse complement strand
TTTTTAGACTTTGGAATGAGTTTTTCGAAAGCTGGAGAATATTTTTCAGAATTTCTCCAACCAAGAAAACTTAATGGAGTTACAGACTTTGTTGAACTTGGATTATTACCTAAAATTAAGGGAATATACAGAGAGGACTATTTAAAACATTGTGGATTAAATTCTTCAGATAAACCAAGTGTAGACGGTGTCCTCTTGTCACATGCACATATGGATCACAGTGCATATATTCATCATTTAAGAGAGGACATTCCTATTTTCATGAGAAAAGAATCTGAAATAATATTGAAAGTTTTAGAGCAAACTGGAAAAACTTCTTTTGGTGAGATTATGACTTTAAAGAAGAGTTTTCACTATGTTCCTAAAAAGACTGGGGAAGGTTATAAAAAACTTACTGGTGATGAAGCTAAAGTTAAAAGAGATATTGTTACAGTTACTCCATATAAACCATTTGAAATTAATAACTTTAAAGTCACTTCAATTCCAGTAGATCATTCTCTTCCAGGTTCTTCTGCATACTTTTTAGAAAGCGATAGTGAAGCTACTATTTACACGGGAGACATTCGTTTTCATGGTCGAAATCGTGAATTTAGTAATAAATTTGTTAAAGAATCCTCCAAATTCCAACCAACCATAATGCTTTGTGAAGGAACAAGAATCAAGGAAGATTCTAAAGGAAATGAAGAAGATATTGAAGTAAAAGCTACTAACTTAATCAAAAATCATAAAGGATTAGCTATAATCAACTTCCCAGTTAGAGACTTAGATAGATTAATTACTTTTTATAATGTAGCTAAAAGTACTGATAGGATTTTAGCTATTAGTAGTAAACAAGCTTATATGTTAAAGTTACTAGAAGAAGAAAAAGGAGTAAAAAACGATAAATATCCTAAACTAAAAGATTCCCATATTACAATTTTCTTCCCTAGAAAGAAACAAGGACTAATTTCTGGTGAACATTATGCATGTTATGATAATGTTTGGAAAATACCTGACTCAGATGAGGAAGTTCAAAAAGACTATGATTTATGGGAGAGAGAATTTTTAGAAGAAGATAAATATATCACCTACAAAGATTTAAGAGAATCACCAGAGGGTTATATTTTCAGGTGTGATTCATTTGAACTTAATCAACTCTTTGATATTAAACCCCAAAATGGTTTGTATATTCATTCTATGACTGAGCCATTTAGTGAAGAAATGGAAATAGATTCTAGAAGAGTTAATAATTGGTTAGATCATTTCAATTTACTTTCTAATAAGCATAGTATGCATGTTTCTGGTCATGCAAGTGGTGATGAACTTTTAGCTATGATTCGTGAGATTAACCCTGAAACTTTATATCCTATTCATACAACACATATTGAAGCTTTCGATATATTAAAAGAAGATGGAATTAAGGTTGTTCATCCTGAAATTTCATTATAGTCATTTATTTTGTATTATTTTATATATTATATATTTTTATAATTTTTTTATATAATTTCTATAATTTTATAAATATTTATATATTTTTTATAATTTATATTAAATAAATATCATATATAATTTTAAATATCAGATATATATTAAAATATCTGATAAAAAAATAGCTAAAATATATCTGATATAAATAAAATTATCTGATAATTTATATATTATAAAATATATAATAAAAATTAAGGTGATAATATGGGAGAAATAACTAATTTATATAGAGGTTTTCAAACGGTTGTACCATCTAAAATCAGGAAAAAACTAAATTTAGATTTAGATTATATCTTAGAATGGACTATATCTGAGAATAATAAAGTCGAAGTTGAATTTAGAAAGAAAACTGATTTTTTAGATTTAGTAGCTATGGTGTCCAATGAGAAAAAAGATTCATTAAACTCTAATGAGAAAAATAATACCATAAAAACCCATCAAAATAAAGACAAAATTAAATCAAAAAGAAAGAAAAGAATTGGTGATAAAAATGATTTTCATTGATGCTTCTTTCATAATAGCTTTAGTGAATAATAATGATATTCGCCATGAAAAAGCTGTTCGTTTAGCTAATAAAATAAATGATGAAGAAAAAATAGTTTCAAATATTATTATCATTAAAGTCTTTAATATCTTACGGAAATTTAATAATGGAAAACTCAATAAAGAGGTTTTTAGAATAATTAAAGATAATTTTCAAGTATACAATGAAGACTTAGATTTATATGATGATGCATTGAATATACAATTAAAAAATAAAGGAAAGTTAGAATTCACGCATTGTGTTAAAATAGCTATTATGGAAAAAATGAATATAACTAAAATTGTTTCTTTTGATAAACAATTTGATCGTATAGATGGAATTAGTAGAATATCTTAAGATATATATTTACAAAATAAAGATTTCCTATAGCTAAAAATAAATTATGAGTAAAAAATATGAATAATTTAAATCTAATCTATGATAAACTTCTTAAAACTTATTCTTATCAGGGTTGGTGGCCTTTTTTAGACCATGAAGGAATAAATCCTAATAAAACTGGAGCAAATGATGGTTATCATCCAGGTGACTATGATTTTCCAAAAAATAAGTATCAAATGTTTGAAGTTGTTATTGGTTCAATCCTTACTCAAAATACCACTTGGACTTCTGCCCAACAAGCTTTAAATAATCTTAATAAACTAATTGAATTTACCCCAAAGTCTCTTTTAAATTTAGCTAAGAAAAATGAAAACGATTTTAAAGAAGCTATTAGATGTGCAGGCTTTGTTAATCAAAAAACCAATTATCTTAAAAATATAGCTAAATTCTATCATAACTTAGGAAATGAAATCCCATCAAGAGAAGATCTTTTAGCTATTAAAGGTGTGGGAAATGAAACTGCAGATTCAATTCTTTTATTTGCTCATAAAGAAAAAGAGTTTGAAGTTGATGCATATACAAAAAGGATTTTTATCTATTTGGGATACATCAATGAAAAGGATAATTATATGACTATTAAAAAATTCTTTGAAAATAATTTTAAAGGTAATGTTAATGAATATCAAGAATATCATGCACTGATAGTAGAACATGCTAAAAGATATTATTCTAAAAAACCTTATGGTGTAAATGATAAAATACTTGATGAATTTAAGTTATAATTTGTTAAAATTATTAATCTTTTATGTTATTAAAAATTATTTTTATCTGATAGGAAAACCCTTGTGATTACTGGTACAAGTTAAAAAAACAGAAAAAGACAATATGTTGAACTGTCGACATAATGTCGACATTTGAAACTCCATGCAAAAGATGATAAATTAAGATTAAATAGATGTGTTAATCCAATGATTTTAATGATTTATCAATCTTTAGGTTCATATAATACTGAACCATTTAAATTATGTTCATCACAAGAATATTATGCATTGATATTAGAACCTGCTAAAAGATATTATCCAGTAAATAAAAACTGTTGAATTTATTTTAGAAAAATATATTAATTATCTTATATATAAAATAATTTATTGAAATTAGTATTATTTTAATTAGATTATAATTATTGATTAGATGGAGAAAATAAAAATGGCTGAACTAGATATTACAAGTTTAATAAATGCAGTTAATGCATTAAATGACAGTATTATAACTTATAGGGAATATAGTTCACAAAATGAAGTCCTAAAACACTCGCTTCGTTCTGGTGTTATTCAAAATTTCGAAGTTGCATATGAATTATCTTGGAAGTTTATGAAACGCTGGCTTGAGATTAATATAAGTCCAGATATTGTAACAGGAGTTACAAGAAGAGAATTTTATAGGATTGCTAAACAAAATCTACTAGTTTCTGATGTAAACATGTGGTGGATTTTTCATGAAGCTAGAAACAACACCTCTCATATTTATAATGAGGATGTTGCAGAGGAAACATTAAATATTGCATTTGATTTTCTAAGATTTGCTGAAGATTTTACTAATGTTTTGAAGGAAAGAATATAATGCAAGTTTCTGAAACAGAAAATAAAATAATACTTGATATATTAAAAAAGTATGTTCCCGAATATGAAGTTTGGATTTTTGGGTCACGTTATCATGGAACAGCTAAAGAATCTTCTGACTTAGATTTAGTTATTATTGGAGAACATAAGTTATCTTTATTTAGAATGGGTGATTTAAAGCAAGCTTTTCAGGAATCTGATCTATTCTTTTCAGTAGATATAATAGATTGGAACAAAATTTCTAAAAAATTCCAAGCAATCATTTCTAAAGGACATAAAGTGATATATTCTCACAATTGATTTCATATATATAATATTAAAAACATTTTTATAATTATTAAAATATATTATTTAAAAAACATTTATAATTATTAAAATATATTATTTAAAAAACATTTATAATTATTAAAGTAAATTATTTATTTAGCATATTTGGATAAATTAAATTATTATTAAGGTGAATAAATGAATTTTCCGATTACAAGAATGAGAAGACTTAGAAAAAGCCCACAAATTAGGGAAATCTTTAAAGAGGTGAGATTAAATAAAGAAGATTTAATCTATCCAATTTTTATTAAAGAAGATTTAAAAGGTAATGAAAAAGAAGAAATAGCTACCATGCCTGGTGAGTTTAGATATTCTATTGATTCCGCTATAGAATTTGGGAAAAGTCTTCAAAAAAGGGGATTAAAATCAATAATTATCTTTGGTTTACCTAGTGAATATAAAAAAGATGAAATTGGTTCACCTGCATTTGCAAAAGATGGGATAGTGCAAAAAGCTATTAAACGTTTTAAAGAAGAAACTGACTTAGTTGTTATTAGTGATGTTTGTTTATGTCAGTATACATCTCATGGTCACTGTGGGCTTTTAAAAGAGAATAATATTGACAAAGAAGATAATAATAAAAATAATGACAATGAAGAAATTGAAATTTTAAATGATGCAACTTTAGACTATTTAGCTAACGTAGCTCTTTCTCATGCAGAAGCGGGTGCAGATATTGTAGCTCCCAGTGATATGATGGATGGGAGAGTTTTAGCTATAAGAGAAATACTTGATAAGAAAGGTTATGAAAATACCCTCATAATGTCTTATTCAGCTAAATATGCTTCTTCATTTTATGGTCCTTTTAGAGAAGCAGTTTCATCCTCTCCATGTTGTGGAGATAGAAAGTCTTATCAAATGGATCCAGCTAATCGAAGAGAATCCATCAGAGAAGCTGAACTTGATATGGTTGAGGGTGCTGATGTTTTAATGGTTAAACCTGCTCTTAGCTATTTAGATATAATAAAAACATTAAAAGATGAATTTGATCTTCCAATAGCTGCTTACAATGTAAGTGGAGAATATTCTATGATTAAAGCTGGAATTGAATCAGGTTATTTAACAGAAGATGTTATTTTAGAAAGTCTATTATCTATAAAGCGAGCTGGAGCTGATTTAATATTAACCCATTTTGCAAAAGATGTTTTAGATAAACTTTGAACTTAAATTCTTTATAATTAATTTTAATAGTTGGTAATAATGAATCCTGAATTAATAGCTAAAATAGCTCAAATATCCTCAACTCTTGAGGTAAGTGGTTATCCAAAACCTGGAAATGTTCATAGAACTCGTGATTTTCATGATATGGTTTTTGAAGATTTTATAATAAGTGGTATTGTTATTGGAGATACAATAAGAGAGGCAGCTACTCATGGGCGTGAAATCAATAATTCTATTTCTTTTAAAGAGGCAAATCTTGGAAAATATATCTTGCAAGCTGTTAAGGAAACTGATAAATGGATAGCTAACAACACTAATTTAGGAATTATTATGTTACTTACTCCAATAGCTATCTCTGCAGCTATAAGCTCTAACTTAGATGAACTTAAGAATAATATTCATAACATTATCGTTCATTCTACAGTAATTGATACAATTGCCCTATATGAAGCTATTAAAATAGCTGATGCTGGTGGAATGGGTAATCAAGAGGAATATAGTGTTACCTCAGAAGAAGCTAATAAAGAGTTAATTGAAAATAACTTAAATATATTTGATGTTTTAAATATTTCTTCTTCTTGGGATAATTTAGCTTATGAACTTACAAATAAGATGCCTGTAACATTTGATATTGGTTATCCCATATTTTCAAAAATAAAGAAAAATTTTTCCATTAATACAGCTACTATAGTTACTTTTTTAACTATTTTATCAAAAGTTCCAGATACTTTAATTTCAAGAAAGTATGGGGAGAAAAAGGCAGAAGAAGTTTCATCTTTAGCTATGGAAGTTTTAGAATATTTTGATATTGAAGATAAATCTGTGGATTTTAATAAAAAATTAGTTGAATTTGATGATTATTTATTTGAAAATAAATTAAATCCTGGAACTACAGCTGATTTAACAGCTTCTTCTATTATGATTAGCTATTTAGCTGATTATTTTCATTAATATTTTCGTGGATCATAATCCCGAAGCGTCTATCTTTTACATTTTAATTTGGTGATAATTAGTATCGTGTTCCAAATTATTAACACAATTGATAAAACTGTACTAATTAATTCAGATAATACCATAGTAAATTACCTCCCAATTTAGTAAAGTCAGACATGAATGGTTGTTGGTCGATGCCTGAGCTTCCGATATTTAAAATAATATTACTATTATTTTATTTCGACTATAATTGGTCGTTTATTTTACTTCGGAGATTATTAATCCACGGATTTCTTTTAAATTATTTTAGTTAAATTTATATATTATGAAAATTAATTTATTATTAGTGTTGTGGTCGATGTCGGGAAGTTTTTTTAAACTTCCTAACTTTCGTTTTGTTTTAAAATTTTTTCAATATTTTTTTTATAATTTAAGATTTGAAAATATTTATTTTAATATTCTTTATTACATTTTAATTTATTTTTATTACTTATAAATTTATCTCTTAATATCTCAATTTCTTTTAATTTTAATATAAATTATCTATATTTATAAATATATATTATAATAACATAATTTTATAATTAAATAGTAAATATTTAGTATATACTAATTATAATAATATATACAAAAATTTTTTAATAAATAATATGTTTTATATATTTTAAAATTCAATTAAAAGAAAAATATTATATGTCGTGGATTATAATCCCGAAGCGTCTATCTTTTACCTTTTAATTTGGTGATAATTAGTATTGTGTTCCAAATTATTAACACAATAGACAAAACTGTACCAATAAATTCGGATAATACCATAGTAAATTACCTCCTATCTTAGTAAAGTCAGACATAAACTATGTATGTGATGCCTGAGCTTCCGATGTATAAAATAATATTACTATTATCTTATTCGACTTAATGTGGTCGTTTATTTTACTTCGAAGATTAATAATCCACGGATTTCTTTTTAATAATTTAGTTAGATTTATATATTATGAAATTTAATTTATAATTATCTATGTATGTGATGTCGGGAAGTTTTTCTTAAACTTCCTAACTTTCGTTTTTTTTTGTTTATTTTTGAATTTTTTTAACATTTATTTGATTATTTTATTACATTTTAATTTATTTTTATTACATATAAATTTTTCTCTAATTTCTTTAATTTCTATAAATTTTAATATAATTTATTTATATTTATAAATAAATGTTTTAATGTTGTAATTTTATTATTAAAAAGTAATATTTATCATATATTAAGTTATATGTTATATTTACAAAAAAAGTTTTTATAAACATATATAAAAAAAGTATAGCTATAGATAAATTATCATATTATAGAAAAATATAATATAATTAAAAATAAATTATATAATATAAAGGCGGATTGATTTTATGTTTGTGAAAAAATTTGATAATAAAGATATATACACAATAACAGGACACTATTTTGGAAAAGTTAAAGATATTATTCTTAATTTTAAAACTGGGGATATCTCTAAAGTTTCAGTCCTAAGAACTGTAAATGTAGAAAAAGAATATATTGATAAAGGATTCATTGGAAATTTATTAGATTCCTTTGATATTCCTGAGGAACCATCTCAACATAAAGCTATTGATTTAGTTAATATTGATTTTCATAGAATAATAGCTATTGGTGATGTTTTAATAGTTAATATTTAATTATATTATTTTTAAAATTATTATTAAAATAAATATATTAAATAAAATAATATATAAAATTAATAAAAAAAATTAAATTATATTTTAAATAAATATAATAAATAAAGTAAAATTAAAAATTAATTAATAAAATAAAAAATTCGAACATTAAGTGAAATATGGCTAGCGAAAATAAAGAAAAACATACAAAAGGAGTATCTACTCTTCTTGGTGATCCTAAAAATGCTGTTTTAAAGCTTTCTATTCCAATGATAATAGCTATGACTATAAATTCATTATATGCTCTTATCGATGGTGCTTGGGTAGCTGGACTGGGAGATATGGCTTTAGCCTCCATTGGATTTGTAAATCCAATTTATCTAATAGTTATGGGATTTTCTAATGGACTTGGTGCAGGAGCTACTGCAATTATTTCTAGATATATTGGAGCGAAAAACAAAGCTCATGCAGATAATGCTGCACTACATGTTTTGATTATAATGGGGATTTTAACCATTATATTCACTGTTGTTTTGTTATTGTTTTTAAAACCTATTTTAGAAGCTATTGGTGCTGGAGCTACAATTGATTTATCTCTTCAATATGGGCAAATTTTATTTTTAGGTTCAATATTCATTGTCTTCTCAGCTACTGCCTATGGAATACTTAGAGCTGAAGGAAATGTAATGAAAACAACATATGCTATGGGATTTGGTGCAGTTTTAAATATGATTCTTGATCCTATCTTTATTTACACTTTAGATATGGGGGTTCGTGGAGCAGCTATAGCTACTGTAATATCTCTTGCAATTGTATGTTTATTGTTATTATATTGGTTTAGAGGGGATACTTATATTAAATTTTCACCAAAAGATTTTGTATATAATAGTAAAATTTTTAAACAAATATTGGGAGTTAGTCTTCCAGCTGGAATGGAATTTTTAATAATAGCTACATTATCAGGGTCTTTAAATTTAATATTGATGTTTGTAGGAAATATCAATGCTGTTGCTGTTTATACAGCTGGTTGGAGAGTGGTTATGATGGCTATGGTTCCAGCTATTGCTATTGGAGTATCGATTGTAGCTGTTACTGGAGCTAACTTTGGTGCAAGAAAGTATGAAAATTTAAATATAATTCATAACCATGGTATGAAAATTGGATTGATAATAGTGATTATCATGTCTATAGCTATCTTTCTACTTGCTCCATATATTAGCTATATCTTTACATATTCACCAGAATCAGCAGGACTTCGAGATACAATTACTGCATTTTTAAGAGTAACTTGTTTGTTTTATGTTTTCTTACCTATTGGAATGTCATCATCTTCAATATTTCAAGGAGTTGGAAAAGGACTTGATTCAATGTTTTTAACACTTATTCGCCTTTTGATTCTTGAAGTTGCTTTTGCATATATTTTAGCTATTCCTTTAGGAATGGGTCAATATGGAGTTTGGTGGGGAATTGTTCTTGGAAACTTAGTAGGAAGTGCAATTGCTTATTTATATTCTAAAAGGTATATTCATAAATTAGTTAGAGAAAAGAGTAATAATTGAATATCTTATGTTTTTTTTAGATTTTTTTATTTTTTTTATATATTTTTTTATTAGATTTTTTTATTTTTTTTATATATTTTTTTATTAGATTTTTTTATTTTTTTTATATATTTTTTTATATATTTTTTTTATAGATTATTTTATATTTATATTAATACTTATTTTTATATTTTTAATACTATAATATTTATACTATAAAAACATATTATTTAATGATATTTAATTAAATATATAATATAAATAAATTAATTTTTTATAAAAAAATTAAATTAAATAAATATTTATAAAAAAATATTTTAATTAACAATTTATTTAGAAAAATAGAATATAATAAATTAATTCTATTTATCAATAATCCTTTTACAAATAATCTTTTACTAATACATGGTGTTTAAATGAATGAAGACATTTTAAAAATCATTAATGAATTACATATTTATGAAAAAAAGCTATTAAAAGCTCTTGAAGAAAATGAAAATTACTCTCCTGAAGATATAGCTAAAAATAATTCTATGGATATTAAATCAGTTATGAGTGCAGCTGGATCACTTGCTTCAAAAGATATCATTGAAGTAGATAAAACTGTTACAGAATATGCTAAATTAACGGATGAAGGAAAAAAATATGCTGAAATAGGTCTTCCTGAAAGAAGAGTATTAAATATATTAGTTAAAGAAAAAGAAATAGCTATGAAAGATTTAGCTAAAGCTACTAAAATAGAAAATTATGAAATCAAAATAGTTATTGGCTGGTTAGTTCGTAAAAAATGGGCTAAAATTGATAAAGGAACTATTACAATAACTGATTTTGGGCTTGAATATAAAGATAAATTGGGAAATGATGAAAAACTTTTAGAAATACTTTTAAATAGTGGAAATTCAGATATATTAACATCTTCTCTTGATGAAGATTTAAAAAATGGATTAAAACTAATTAATGAAAGAAAGAATCTCATTGAACTTGACAAAAGTACAAATCACACCTTTAAAATCCTTGAAAAAGGAATGAAAATATTGAAACAAGGATTCATTATTCAAGAAGAAGCTACTCAACTTACATCAAATCAGCTTAAAACAGGGGAGTGGAAAAATCTTAAATACCGTCCTTATGATATTAATGCTGAGTATCCTGAAATTTTTCCTGGAAAAGGACACCCTCTTAGAAGAATAATTGAAGAGATTCGAGAGATATTTTTAAATCTTGGATTTTCTGAAAGTGGAGGAGCTATATTAGAGTCTGCATTTTGGAATTTTGACTCTCTTTTCCAACCACAAGATCATGCAGCTCGTGAAATGCAAGATACATTTTATGTTAAAAATCCTATTGATTGCCATTTACCTGATGAAGACTTAGTTAACTCTGTAGCTGTAACCCATGAAACTGGTGGAAAAGTAAATTCTGAAGGTTGGAACTATAAATGGGATAAAGATGTTGCAAAACAATCAGTTTTAAGAACTCACACTACTGGACTATCTACAAGGTTTTTATATGAAAATAAACCTCCTTTAAAGATGTTTTCTGTTGGAAGAGTCTTTAGAAGAGAAACAATTACCTACAAACATTTACCTGAATTTCATCAAGTTGAAGGAATTGTAGCTGCTGAAGGTATTAACTTTCAAAATCTTTTAGGAATATTAAAAGAATTTTACAAAAAATTAGGTTTTGAAGTAAGATTTAGGCCTGCTTATTTCCCATATACTTATCTTTCAACTGAATGTGAAGTATATTTAGAAGAAAAAGAAAGTTGGATTGAGCTTGGAGGTTCTGGTATGTTTAGACCAGAAGTTTTAGAGCCTCTTGGAATTAATGTCCCCGTATTAGCTTTTGGTCTTGGAATCGAACGATTAGCTATGATTCGTTATGACATTAAGGATATTCGAATGCTTTATAAAAGTGATATTAAATGGTTAAGGGAAATTCCAATTGAAAATGGAATTAAGTTGAAATAGCTATAAATACATTAAAATAATATTATAAAAAAGTACATAATTATACTAATTAACTTTCTAACAATAAATAATATTCTCCGTCATTTTTAGTTATTGGTTTTATAAGACCACTATTTTCAAGAGATAGAATTATATGATACATTCGAAAGTCACTTAACTTTAATTCGCCATAAAGTAAAGTTCCTTCTAAAATATATTTTGGAACAATATTATCTTTATCTACTAATTTTTTTATAGTTTCATAAGATATTTGTTCTTTTTCATCTAAGTCTGCTTTAATAACATCATTTCTAGAATCAACAGCATTTATATCTTCTTTTTTAGAATCAGTTAATTTAATTTTTTTATTTTCATAAGTTATAAGATCTTTACTAGCTAATTCATTGAGTATTTCTCTTAATTCATGTTCATAAATACCCATTTCCATTTTTATTATACTTTCAGGTATTCCATCTTCATATTCAAAATTGAAGACTCTTATTTGATTAAATACAATCTCTTCTTTTTTAGTTATTGTTATCATGATATGCCTTATTCATCTAATTAGATTTATAGTACTGTTGTTTTATCAATATTTATAACTAGTTTAATTTTTATTATTTAAATTAATTATAATTTTAAATTTTATCTATTATTTAATAAATTCTTATTAGGAATTAAAAGATTAGCAGCTATCATTCTACAAATGTCAGTTTTTGTAATAACTCCAACTGGCTTTTTAACTTCAGTAGCTAAAAGACCTGAAACATCAGCTCTAAGCATAAGGTTAGCTGCATTTTTTATATCTTCATTAGCATCTATAGTAACAATATTTGTTGTCATGATATTTTTAATAGTGTCTTTCTCTTTTTTTTCACTATCTAATTGATTTAATACTCCAATTAAATCACTGTGAGAAACAACACCTGTAGGGATTCCTTCTTCATTAACAACAAATAATCTTCTGACACCATTTTTATACATTTTTTCAAAAGCTTCTATTGGACTTGTATTTTCTGTTATAGAGATGATTTCTTTGTTCATTACTTCTTTAATTATCATTATTTCACCTGTTTAATTTATTTGTTGTATTTTTTAATTATATTATATTTATTTTATTTAATTTTTAATGTATACTTTTTATTTTTTTAAAGTAATTTATTTATTTTTTTAAAGTATATTTATTTAATTTTTATAAGTATATTTTATTTTTTTAAATGTATTTTTTATTATATTTTATAATTTATTATATTTTTCAATTATAATAAATTTTATATATTTATTTTTTTATAAAAAATATTTTTTTATAATAATAATATTTATATATATTAAAGTAATATATTTATTTAGATAATATATTGTTTAAAAAATATTATTAATCTAATATGTAATTTTTATGAAAATATATAAATATTTATAATATAGTAATAAAAATTTAATATAATAGATTATTGATTCAATTAAAATTTCATAAAAGTAATTATATATTATAAATTTAGTATAATTTATTATAAATTTAAATTTATTTATATTATAATAACATATCTTATATAATTATTTAATTATGAAAAGAAGGTTTAATTATGATGAGAATAAGTATGTCACTACCAAAGAAATTATTAGCTGATTTTGACGAAGTTTTGAAAGATAGAGGATATCAATCTCGTTCAAAAGGAATTCGAGATGCTTTAAAAGATTATATTGTTCGCTACCAGTGGATGAATGAAATGGAAGGTCAAAGAATTGGTGTTATAACCGTTATTTATGACCACCACTATACTGGAGTTATGGAAAACTTAGCTGAAATACAACACGATTACAGAGGCGAAATCAATACTAGTATGCATATACACATGACTTCTAAATATTGTATGGAAGTTATTGTTGTAAACGGTGATGTCAATAACATAAGAGAATTAACTGAAAAAATGATGAGACTTAAAGGTGTCGATCATGTAAAGCTAACTAGTACTGCTAATGGTGAAGCTTTCGACCCAGACTAGATTATTTTTTTATTTAATTTTTTATTTATTTTTTTTAATTTTATCATCATTTTTTTTGTTTTATTATAATATTTTATTTTGTTTTTATAATATTCCATTGTTTTATTATAATATTCCATTGTGTTATTATAATATTCCCTTGTGTTATTATATATTCAAATTTTTATTAATTCAATTTTTTATTTATAATATTTTATTTTTTTTATTATTTTTCATATATATTTATTAAAAATGAAATAAATATTAAATATCAGATTAATTATAAAAGAACATATAATTAAGATTTATAAGACATTTTATATCAAATTAATTGGAATAAGGGAAAATATGAAATTTGCTCATTTAGCAGATACTCATTTAGGGTATCGTCAATATGGATTAATTGAAAGAGAAAAAGACTTTTATTATGTCTTCAATGATATCGTAGATAGAATAATTGATGAAAGAGTTGACTTTATCATTCATAGTGGAGACCTTTTTGAAATAGCTAAACCTTCACCTAATGCTTTACTTGCTTTTCAAGATGGATTTTTGAAACTTAAAGAGGCAGAAATTCCTTTCTATGCTATAGCGGGTAACCATGATAGTATGATGCGAGAAGGTGCTCTTCCACCCATAGTATTATTTAAAAAATTAGGTTTAAATGTTATAAGTAGTAATAATCCTGTTGTTGAAAGTAGTTTTTTAAGAGAAAATGATATTTTTGTTGGAGGAACACCTTATCTTTCTTCATCACAAAATGTATTGTTAAAAGAAAGATTAAATCAACTATCTAAGTTAAGTGAAGATTATTCTAATAGGATTTTAGTTGCTCATCAGGGAATTGATAAATATCTTCCTTTTCAATATGAATTGGAATTAGCTGATATTCCAACAAATTTTAACTATTATGCAATGGGACATATTCATAATAGGATTGTGGATGATTTTGGAGAAGGGAAATTAGTGTATCCTGGTTCAAGTGAAATTTGGAGAGCTAATGAACTTGGAGATTATAAGAAAAATGGAAAAGGATTTTATATTGTGGATATGAGTGGTTCTGGAAATAGCTATGATGTTGATCCAATAGATGTTATTCTTCCTCGAGAGTTTATATCTGAAAAAATTAAAATTTATGATTTAGATAATGAAATATCCTCTATTAAAAATTATATTGAGGATATGGGTGAAAAACCAATTATTAATATAGAAATCGAATATAAAGATAAGGATAAAGTAAACTCTACTGATATTTATGAAAAACTGAATAATGCTTTTTCTAAAAGTAGTCTCATGTTTAGACCAAGTCTTACTGAAGAGAAAACTGAAGAAGAAGAAAGTTTCATCTCATTTGATGATTCTTTAGGTCCTAGGGAATTATTAAAAGAATTTCTTTCAGATTATTATGATAATGAAGATATAAATAATTTAGCCCTTGATTTATTTGATAATCTTTCCAGAGATAAAAAGGAAGAAGCTCAAAAAATATCTGATAATTTTTATAAAAACTTCTTTGAAAAAGTGAAAAATAATTAAGAAATTTTTTAGAAAGTATAATATTAAACAAATGGAGATAGTATGATATTTAATAAATTAACACTTAAAAATTTTAAATCTCACAAGAACACTACTATTGATTTTAGAGAAGGAATTAGCATTATAGTAGGTGAGAATGGAGCTGGAAAAACAAGTATATTAGAAGCTATTAGTTTTGCATTATTTAAACAATTCACTGGTAAAAAAATGGATGATTTAGTTACTAAAAATAGAAATTCTCGTGAAACAATGTCTGTTACATTGGAATTTAAATCTAATGGTAAAGAATATAAGGTTCTTCGATCTAGAAATGGTAATTCTAAATCAGAATTATCTTCTAAAAAAGGAGATAATTTTATTAAAATATCTTCAGGTGATAAAGCAGTTAATGAAGAAATTCAAACTATTTTAAATATGGATTCAGAATTATTTTTAAATGCAATTTATATTCGTCAAGGAGAAATAGCGGACCTTGTTGGGAAAACCCCTGCTGAAAAGAAACAGTTAATAGGTAAATTACTTGGTATTGAAGGACTTCAAAAAGCATGGAATAACATTTTGCCATTAATCACTCATTATGATAAAGAAAGTGAAAGATTAAAAGGAAGAACAGAATCTGATGCTGAACTTAATGAAGATTTAAAAACTAAACAACTTCAACGAGATCACTTAAAACAAAAAGCTGTAAAAACTTCTAGAGAATCTGAAGATTTAAAGCTTGCTAAAAAAGAATATGGTGAAGAAAAAAATAAAATGGAAGAAGCGAAAAGTGTTTTTGATAAATGGCAAACTCAACTTGATAGTGAAATCAACAATTATAAAAAGGTTGAAGAAGATGTAAAAGATTTACAAAGACAATTAGATGATTATAAGAAGATGGGCGAATCTGCATTAAAGCTTGAAAAATATGTAAAAAAGCTCCCTAGATATCAAAAATTTTTAAAAAGTGTTCAAACTATAAAAACATTAAAAGATAACCAAAATGTTGTAAAAGAAGAATTGAAATCTATACATGAACAAAAAGTGATTCTTAAAAATGAAGAACCCCTTCACAATCAATATTTAGATTTAAAAAAAAAGTATGATAAACTTAATGAAAGAAAAATTAATTATGAAAATGACTTATCGAGATATAAACAGTTAGAAAAGGAAAAAGATGATTTAAATAAAGAAATTAAAAAAAATAATGCATATATCGATGAATTTTTCAAAAAAACTAGTGAAATTTTTAATTTAGATCCTCTAAATTTCAATGATTTAAAAAGTAAAGTAAATCATTTAAAAATAAAGACTGAAGAATCATTAAAAAATATTGGTAATGAGATTAGTTCAAATTCTAAAGAAATTTCCAGATTAGGAGAGGGAATAAGATCGGTAGAAAAACCCTTAAAAGAAATTAAAGAAGTGGACAATCAATGTCCTGTTTGTAAATCTGACATTACAGAAGAACAAAAAAATGATTTAATTACATCTTATGAAAACACTATTAAATCCAATAATTCTAATATCGAAAAATTAAATGAAGAAATAAATACATTTAAAGTAGAAAAAAGTAATTTTGAAAGTATATTAAAAGAAATAAACTCTACAGAAAAGGAATTTTCAGCAATTATTCCAATAAAAAAACAAATCAATAAAGATAGTGATAAGCTAAGGAATAAGGAAAATGAACTTAAATATAAAGATGAAACTGAGGATAAATTTACAAAACTATTGGTGAAAATAAATGATCATGAAAAAGAGCTTGAAATCGCTGAAAAAGGTTATGAAAATTATAACCAAGCTCGAGGTGCTCTCAATGCTTTAAAAAATGAGCATGATATGAAAAATCAGCTAAGAGACATAGAGAATAATATCGACAATGAAGTAGAGAAAATTAAAGCTGCTGAAAGTAGTGATAGCTATCTTTCACCAAACATCATTGAAGATGAACTTGAAGAAATCATTGATGAATTTAGAGAAAAAGAAACGGAATATAATCAACTTAAAGGTTCTTTAAAAGAAGAAAATAGGGCTAAATCCAAATTTAGATCAAAAATTGATGATTTAGATTCTATTCAATCCAAGATTGACAACCTTAAAAACAATATAAATTCTTCTAGTTATGATAAAAAGGAATATGATAAACTATTATTTAATTATCAACATACTGAAAGAAGATTAGCTGAATTAACTAAAGAATTAGGTGTTATTGATGGAAAAGGAACTAGTTTAGAAAAAAATATTAATGAACTAAATGAACATATTGAGGAAAATAAACTTTTAAAATTAAGACTTAAAAATGTAGAAGATTATTTAGATCTTCTTAAACACATTAGAGAATTTTATGGTAAAGATGGAATTCAAAAACAATTAAGAAATCGTTCCAGACCAATAATTGAAAAACATACCAAAAACTTTTTTGAACAATTCAACTTTGATTACTCTGATTTAAATATAGATGAAAATTATGACATTTCTATTTTAGGGCCTGAAGGAGAAACAACACTAGATATGGTTAGTGGTGGTGAAAAGATAGCTATTGCTCTTGCTCTTCGATTAGGTATTACTAAAACTATGTCTAAAGGAAATATCAATACTATTCTTCTTGATGAACCAACAATTCACTTAGATGGATATCGGAGACATGAATTAATAGATCTTTTAAGACGAATGCAAACTCTCCCTCAAATGATAATAGTAACTCACGACGAGGAATTAGAAAGTGCTGCAGATAATATTATTAAAATCTCTAAAAAAGACGGAATATCTGATGTTATTTTAACTGATTAGCTAATTAATTTTAGTTAATCCTGTTATTTTTTTTATTAAATTGTACATAATCTTATGCAAATTATTCTTATTTATTACATTTTTTATTATTTAAATTAATGACAACCTTTAAATACTGGGAAAAAGATAATTTTTAATACTATTTTATTTACTAAATTTAATAAAATTTTTTTAGTAATATTTTATTATCAATAATTCAATGCAGGGATGGTCGAGCGGTCAAAGGCGATAGGTTGAGGGCCTATTGGGTGAGTCCCTTCGCGGGTTCGAATCCCGTTCCCTGCACCATTTTTATAAATTTTTATCATTTTATTTTTTATTATTTATATTAATAATTTTATAATTTTTTAATAATTTTATTATTTTATAACCTTTTTAATGATTTTATTATTTTATAAACTTTTTAATAATTTTTTTAAATAATTTTTTTTCTTTAATTGTTCTATTTAATTATTTTTTAATATTAAATTATTATTATAATAAATTATTTTAAATATTTTAAAATAGACAATTATGATAGATTATTAAAATAATCTAATACTTTTAAATATAATTAATATAAATATATTTATAATCTAATTTATCTAATTATAATATTATTACTTTAAAAAAATAAAGAATTTTATAACAAAAATAATTATTAAAAGAAGTGTTTAAGATGAAAGCAGTAATCCCGGCAGCAGGTTTAGGTACTCGTTTTTTACCAGCTACAAAAGCTCAACCAAAAGAAATGTTGCCTGTTTTTGATAAACCTACTATACAATATGTTATTGAAGAGGCAGTAGCTTCTGGAATTGATGATATTTTGATTGTCACAGGAAGAGGAAAGCGACCAATAGAAGACCATTTTGATAGATCTTTTGAATTAGAATATCAGCTAAAAGAAAATAATAAAACTGACTATTTAAATCAGGTAAAAGAAATTACTGAATTAGCTGATATTTATTATGTAAGACAAAAGAACCAAAAAGGACTTGGTGATGCAATTTATTGTGCTCGAAAACATGTTGACGACGAACCTTTTGCTGTGATGCTCGGTGATACAATTACTAAAGGAAACTCTCCATGTACCAAACAGTTAATTGATGTTTATAATAATTACAAAGCTTCCACAATTGCGGTTGAAGCTGTTCCATGTGAAAAAGTTGAAAGATATGGTATTATAAAAGGTAGGGAAATTGAAGATTCATTATATAAAATAGAAAAGCTTATTGAAAAGCCTAAGGTAGATGAAGCTCCCTCTAATTTAGCTATTATGGGTAGATATATATTAACTCCAGATATCTTTGAACATATTGAAAATACTGAACCTGGTTTTGGAGGAGAAATTCAATTAACAGATGCTTTAGCAAAATTAAATGATATTTATGGTCATGTTTTCAAAGGAAAAACATATGATATTGGTAATAGGATAGAATGGCTTAAAACTTCCATTGAATTTGCTTTAGAAGATGCCGAAGCTAAAGAGGAATTAACTAAATATTTAACTGATATTCTTTCTTTAAAATAACACTACTTTGTGATTAAATGACTTCTAATTTAAAAGAAGAGTTAAAAAATACTTCTAATTTAAAAGAAGAGTTAAAAAATACTTCTAATTTAAAAGAAGAATCAAAAAATACTTCTAATTTAACAGGAGAATTAGAATTTACAAAAAAAGAGTTAGTATATACAAAATCAGAATTAGAATTAGTTGAAGATAAGTTATCCTATTGTCAGGATAGACTTTTAGATATAAGAAATGAAAAAGATAATCTTTTAAAAAAATATACGAAGTATGAGTCTCTAAACGTCGAAATGAAATTAGAAGAAGCTGAACTTTTAAAACACGATTATTTAAAACAAAAACATAGATTAGAAATTACCAAAGAATACCTTGATGAATCACGAAATGAAGTAGCTCTTTTAAAAGAAGTAATTGAAGACTTTAAAAATACTAAAAATATTGATTTTATTAGAAATAGATATCCAAATAGCTATAATCTTTACACCCTTAGATATGATAAATATAATCCTTATGATAAGTACAATTCAGATAACAATGATAAATAATGATATAACCTTAAAAAAATCTAGATTATTACATTAATTAATAATTATTATAACAATAAATGAATTTATGGTGAATTTATGGAATCACAAAATATATTAGTAACTGGCGGTGCAGGTTTTATTGGAACCAATTTATGTAATGAATTAAGAAATCGTGGCCATGAAGTTTTAGCGGTTGATCTTTTACACAATGAAATAGATAATTACATCCGAGCTGATGTTAGTAAGTTTCGTCAAATTGAACGTGTTTTTGAGGAAAATAATGATTTTGATTTTGTCTATCATTTAGCTGCTGAGTATGGTAGGTGGAATGGTGAAGGATACTATGAAAACCTTTGGGAAACTAATGTAATAGCTACAAAACATATGATTCGTCTTCAAGAAAGACTAAAATATAAAATGATTTTTTTCTCATCAGCTGAAGTTTATGGGGACTATACTGGAGAAATGAGCGAAGATGTTATGATAAATAATCCTATAAAAGATACTTATCAAATGAATGATTATGCAATCACTAAATGGGCAGGAGAATTAATGTGTATGAATTCTGCAACTATGTTTGATACTGAAACTGTAAGAGTCCGCCCAGTAAATTGTTATGGTCCTCATGAAGAATACTCTCCTTATAAAGGTTTTATCCCTATATTCATTTATAAAGCTCTGAATAATCAAGGTTATGATGTTTATGAAGGACATAAACGTATAATTGACTATGTTGGTGATACAGCTACTACCTTTGCAAATATTGTAGATAATTTTATTCCTGGTGAAGCTTACAATGTTGGAAGTAAACAAGAATGGGAAAAAGACATACGAGAATATTCAGACATTGTTTTAAATACAGTAGGGATTGATGATTCTCTTGTAACATATCATGAAGCAGAACCTTTTACTACTAAAGTTAAAACTATTGACTTTTCAAAAGCTATTCGGGATTTAAAACATGACCCTAAAGTTTCTCCTGAAGAAGGAATAAAAAAAACTGTTGAATGGATGAGAGAATTTTATAATATCAAATAAATAAAGTAGCTAAATAACTAATTAAAAAGGTGATAATTTTGAAAGTTAGTAAATCATTTGAATCATTTGCAAAAGAATCTCCTGAAGTTCAAAAAATATGGATGGAAATGGTTGAAAAATTAGATTCTAGTAGCGCATTAGATAAAAAAACTGAAGAATTATCATATATTTCTGTTTTAGCAGCTGTTGGCTTAGAAAGTGGATTGCCTTTCCATGTTTTAATGGCTAAAAATAATGGTGCAACAAGAGATGAAATTATAAGCTCAATTCTTGTGGGGTTACCTGCAGTTGGAATGCAAGTTATAAGCTCTTTACCAATAGCTTTAGAAGCTTATGACAAATCTGATAAGTGATTGTTATGACTAATATTATAGCTATTATTCCTTCATACAATGAAGAAATACCTTTAGGAACTGTTGTACTTAGAACTTTACAATATGTAGATAAAGTTATTGTTATTGATGATGGAAGTTCTGATAAAACAAAAGAAGTAGCTAAATTAGCAGGAGCCGAAGTTATCAGTCATCCGACTAATTTAGGGAAAGGTCAAGGAATAAAGACTGGTTTTGAAGCTATAAAAAATATAAACAATAACAACTCTCTAAATTTTGATATAGTCATCACTATAGATGGAGATGGGCAAAATAATCCTGATGAGATTCCACTACTTGTTTCTCCAATTAAATCAGGTCTTGCAGATCTTGTTAATGGAAGTCGTTATATAGAAGGAATTGAAGATGATACTCCTGCTTACAGAAGAGTTGGTCAAAAGGTTCTTGATAAAGCCACTAATATTTCATCTGGTTTAGATATTACTGATTCTCAAAGTGGTTTTAGAGCTTTTTCTATAAAATCACTAGATTATTTTAAATTAAAAGATTCTGGTTTTGGCATTGAAAGTGAGATGCTTTCTGATGCAGCTGAAGCTGGGTTAAAAATAGTAGAAGTCCCTATTACAGTTCGATATGATCTTGATGGTTCTACTAAAAATCCTGTTACTCATGGAGTTGGAGTTCTTTTAAAAATAATCAAGGATATGGAACTTAGAAGACCTCTTATTTATTTTACATTACCTGGTTTTATAATCTTTTTAATAGGTATTTTTACGGGAATTTGGTTTTTAAATGATTATATCTCAGGAACCAGTATTAACTTTGGCCCAACTATTATATCTATTATGTTAATTATTGTTGGTCTGTTTCTTATGTTAAATGGTATTCTTTTAGATTCTATAAGAAAACTTATTGATAGAAAATTATAGCTTATTATAATAATCTATTTTTATTCTATTAATCAATTTTTTTCTATTTCAATCTATTTTAATCTAATTTAATCTAATTTAATATAATTTAATTAACTTAGTCTAATTAATCTATTATATTGTTTTATTCTATTTATAATCCTAATTCTTCTTCAATAGTATCCCAAAACTCACAAGCCCATGAACTTTCACCATCAATTACCATATCTAATAGTCTGATTTTTCCATCATTGATTCTAAATAACCTATAATCCTCTTGAGCTTTTTTTCTCTTTCCTTGTTCTTTATTACAATCAAGATAAATTCCATCACAATAATCTTCTTCAAAATCTCCAGCTTTTACAAAATCTCCAACCAACGAATAACCATTAGAAACACTTTTATCTAAATCTTCGATAGTTTTTAACCATCCACCTTCTGCTCGAAACTTCATATCTGGATCTATACTTTTTATTTCTTCTTCCCAATTTAATTTCATATTATGCCTCTTTTTTCTAACTAAAATACAAATTTTATATACTCCTATATTAATAGTGAATTTAAGTGAATTACATTTTTTTCAATAAGGTCGAATTTATTGAAAAATATAGTTTATAAAATAGTATATATAGCATTTATCCAAGAGCATTTGGAAACTAATAATTTTTTTTATTCGAATTTTTTTATAAAAAGTATAAATAATAATGTTTTATTTAATACTAATTATAATTGTTTTTAATTAAATTGTTATAAATAAGTTAGATTAAGATTATTAAAGAATTATAGCTATTTATAATTTATAATATATAATTTAAAGAAAGTTTTAAATAAGGATATATATAAAATATTATATATTGAAAATAAATTATATATAATTTTAGAATATCTAGATAAGATTCGAAAATTATATATAATTTTTGAAAATTGTTTAATTAGATGAGTTATTAATTGTGGTAAGATGAAATTATTAGAAGATTTTAATATTATTCCAAATAATGAAAAGTTATATGATATGGCCTTTATTCATAGGTCTTTTGCTGTAAAACAAAATATCGATTATGATTATGAGCGTTTAGAATTTTTAGGTGACGCAATCCTTAGTATGCTTGTTTCCGAATATTTGTATACTAAATATGGAAACATTGGAGAAGGTAAGCTAACTAAATTAAGATCAAATTATGTTTGTGAAACTGCCTTAGCTAATTATTCCCATGATTTAGGATTTACAAAACTGATTAGAGTCAACCTTGATGATAGTAAAATTAGTATTAATGAAATATTTTCCATTAGTGCTGATGTTTTTGAATCATTTTTAGGAGCTATATATTTAGACCAAGGTTTAGAAAAAACAAGGGAATTTCTATCAAAAACAGTTTTTCCAGCTATTGACCATGAAGTTATATTCTTCAAAGATTATAAATCCCAAATTAAAGAATATGGGGATGCCAATGAAGTTTTAGTCCAGTATGATATAGTTAATGAATTTGGTGCTCCTCATGATAAAACTTTTATAATGAACATCTCTCTTGATGGTGAAGAAGTTGGAAGAGGAAAAGGTAAGAATAAAAAAGAAGCTGAACAATTAGCTGCTCAGGAAGCTATTAAAAAATTAGGAATTGCAGATTAGATAATAGCTTATTTTCTTTAAAGTAAGAAAATAATCTATTTATCATAATAATATTTTTCTAGAAAATAAAAAATTAAATTTTTTTTTATTTTATTATAAAATTCTTTTATATTTAAGTAAACTAGCTGTGCTTAGATCTATAATCATCAATTGCTGCTTGTAATGCATCTGCAGCTAAGTTAGAACAATGCATCTTTACTGGTGGAAGTCCATCAAGTGCATCTGCTACATTATTTCTTGTAATTGCATAAGCTTCATCTACGGTTTTCCCTAAAGCTAATTCTGTAATTATACTACTTGTAGCTATAGCTGCTCCACAACCAAAGGTTTTAAATTTAATATCTTCAATTATATCATCTTTAACTTTTATATATATGGTCATCATATCCCCACAGGTAGGATTTCCTACAGTTCCTTCACCATCTGGATTTTCTATTTCACCTACATTTCTAGGGTTTGAAAAATGATCCATAACTTTTTCTGAGTACATTTATATCACCATTATTATAATTATTCTATTTTCTATAATTAATTAAATTAATTTAATTCATTAAATATCACAATTTTTAGTATTTTCTCTCCAATGTGAATCATCTTTATTCCAAATTGGAGACATATTTCGAAGAGTAGCTATAATTGGAGGAATTTCTTTAATAACAGTATCAACTTCCTCTTCGGTATTTTCATAACCTATTGACAATCTTAAAGAACCATGAGACTCAAAATCCTCAAGTTTAATAGCTTTTAAAACATGGGATGCAGTGAGCTTATGAGAAGAACATGCAGAACCTGTAGCTCCAGCTATACCTTTAGCATCTAACATAAGTACAATTGATTCACCTTCAATTCCTGAAAAACGGAAATTAACAAGTCCAGGAAGTCTATTATATTTATCTCCATTAAGGTACGATTGTTCAACTTTGGATAAAACTCCATCTATAAGTTTATTTCTTAATTTTTTTATATTTTCTATATTTTTATCTAACTCTTCACCTGCTAACTTACAAGCTTCACCTAAACCAACAATTCCAGGAATATTTTCAGTTCCTGAAACTAAATCTTTTTCTTGTCCTCCTCCATGAATAATTGGTTGAAGTCTAGTTCCTTTTTTAATATATAATGCACCAACTCCTTTAGGTCCATAAATTTTGTGACTAGAAATAGATAATAAATCAACATTTAAATCATTAACATTAACAGGTATTTTTCCAACAGTTTGAACAGCATCTGTGTGGAATTTAATCCCATATTCAGTAGCTATTTTACCAATTTCAGCTATTGGTTGGAGGGTTCCAATTTCATTGTTAGCATGCATAATTGTAATAAGAATAGTTTCATCTTTAATAGCTGCTTTTAGATCTTCTACTTTAACTATTCCATTTTCATAAACTTGAAGATAAGTAACTTCAAATCCTTTCTCTTCAAGGGCTTCACATGTTTCAATTACAGCAGGATGCTCGATAGCTGATGTTATAATGTGGTTTCCTTTTCCTGCTTCTTTTAGTTTATATGCTATTCCTTGAATAGCTATGTTATCTGATTCAGTTCCTCCACTTGTAAAAATTATCTCATCAGGGTTTGCTCCAATGATATTAGCTACCTTTTCTCTTGCTTGCTCCATAGCTACTTTTGCTTCTCTTCCAAGGGAATAAATTGTAGATGGATTTCCAAAGGATTTTGTAAAATAGGGTTTCATAGCTTCAAATACTTCTTCTCGAACATGCGTTGTTGCTGAATGATCCATATATATCATAATATAGCTCCATAATCTTTTATTTCCTAATTTTAGATTTTTTATATTATTATAATGATTATTATTTTTTTAAAATTGTATAATTATTATTTTTTTAAAGTTGTATAATTATTATTTTTTTAAAATTATTATAATTAAATTTTTAATTATATTCATATATATTATATAAATTAATATTTATAATATCTTTAATTATTAAAAATTAATTATTTCAAAACATCTGAATGTTTTTTATAAATATCTTCAAATACCCAGTCCATTGAGAGATATCTCTCACCAGTATCTGGTAAAATCACCAAGATTCTTTTACCATCATTTTCTTCCCTTTTAGCTACTTCAATACCTGCAAAAGTTGCAGCTCCTGAAGATATTCCTGCAAGAACTCCCTCTTTTTTAGCTAATTTCAACATTATTTTTCCAGCATCCTCGTCTTTAACTTGGATTATTTCATCGATTAGATTACTTTTATAATTTTCTGGAATGAAACCTGCTCCAATTCCTTGAATTTTATGAGGACCTGAACTATCTCCTGAAAGTACTGCGGAACTTACGGGTTCAACAGCAATAGCTTTAAGGTTTGGATTTCTGTCATTTTCTTTTAATCTTTTAGCTATTCCTGAAATTGTTCCACCTGTACCAACACCTGCTACTATGATATCAATTTTACCATCAGTATCTTTCCAAATTTCTTCAGCTGTTGTATTGTAATGAGTTTCTATATTTACAGGGTTTGCAAACTGATGAACTGAAAAACTATTATCGATTTCTTTTAATAATTCTTCAGCTTTAGCTACTGAACCATTCATTCCTTCTTCTCCAGGAGTAAGTATGATTTCTGCACCAAGTATAGTTAATATTTTTTTCCTCTCAAGAGACATGGTGTCTGGCATGGTTAATATAAGTTTATATCCTCTACTAGCTGCTACAAATGCAAGACCGATTCCTGTATTTCCACTGGTTGGTTCAATTATTACAGTATCTTTATTTATTAGACCTTCTTCTTCAGCTCTGTTAATCATCCCTACAGCTATTCTATCTTTAACACTACTTAAAGGATTGAAAGATTCAATTTTAGCTATTAATTCTCCTTTTAAATCCTTTGAAATGTTATTTAACTTTAGTAGTGGAGTATTGCCAACTAATTCAGTAATATCATTTGCAATTTTTTCAGTCATTTTATCATCCCTACACATATTTTCTTTACTATCTATTATTTTCTAAATGTATGTTAATGATTTTTATTAAAATAATTATATTTTATATTATAATATATTTATATAAAATATCTTATAAAATATATAATAATTATATATTTAATTAAATATTATTTTATATTATATAAATATCTAAAAAAAGAAATTATTATAAATTATTATAAAAATAAAGAAAAATAAAATTTAATAAAATAAAATTATAATAAATAAAGAATTATAATAAAATAAAATTATAATAAATAAAGAATTATAATAAAAATAAAAAAAATAAATTTAATTTAAAAAATATATTGTATACAAAACAATAAAAAATTACAATAAATTAAGATTATTAGAAGGTGTTATCTATGAATAATAAAAAAAAATACGGAGATAGAACATTAGAATTACATGCTGGCCACAATTTAGATAATACTAAAAGTAGAGCGGTTCCTATTTATCAAACTACTGCATATGTTTTTGATGATGTAGATGATGCAAGAGATCGTTTTGCACTTGAAAAATTTGATAATATTTACATTCGCTTAAACAACCCTACAACTCAAGTATTTGAAGAAAGAGTCTGTGCACTTGAAGGTGGAGTAGCTGGTCTTGCACAATCATCTGGAGCTGCAGCTATAGCTTTATCAATTTTAAACATAACACAATTAGGAGATAATATAGTCTCAGCAGATAATCTATATGGAGGAACTCAAAACTTCTTCAATTACACTCTTCCTAAACTTGGAAGAGAAGTTAAATTTGTAGAATGTGGAAACATTGAAAGTTACCAAGAAGCTATTGACAGTAAAACTAAAGCTATATTTGTAGAATCAATAGGAAATCCTAGATTAGATGTTCCTGATTTCAGTAAAATAGCTAAGATAGCACATGATAATGATATTCCTTTAATTGTTGATAATACAGTATGTGCGGGAATATTTAAACCTATTGAATATGGTGCAGATATAGTTGTTCATTCAGCTACTAAATATATTGGAGGTCATGGCAATAGTCTCGGAGGGGTTATCATCGATTCAGGTAAATTTAATTGGGCAAATGGAAAGTTCCCAGAATTTACAACACCTGATCCAAGCTATCATGGCATAGTTTTCAGTGAAAAATTTGGTGAACTTGCATTTATTGTTAAAGCAAGAGGTCAATTACTTCGAGATATAGGTACTACTATCAGTCCATTTAACTCATTCCAATTAATCCAAGGATTGGAAACACTCTCTTTAAGAGTAAAACAACACTGTGAAAATGCAATAAAAGTAGCTAAATTCCTTCAAAATCATGATGCTGTTGAATGGGTTTTATATCCTGGACTTGAAGATAATCCTAATTACAAAATAGCTAATAGATATTTAAAAGAAGGATATGGTGCTTTAGTTGCTTTTGGTGTTAAAGGAGGTTACGAAAAAGCTAAAGAATTTATAGCTAATGTCGAACTTCTCTCTCATGTATCTAATATTGGAGATTCAAGAACTTTAGTTACTCATCCTGCTTCTACAACACACTCCCAGCTATCGGAAGAAGAACTGAAAAAATCTGGAGTTTCCCAAGATTTTATTAGGTTATCTGTAGGTTTAGAAGATATTGAAGATATTCTTGAGGATATTGATCAGGCATTGAAAAAAGCTGTTAAATAGAGTGTATTAAGGAAATAGATTTATTTAGCCTATATTTTAATTATAAAATCCATATATAAAATATATATTTAAATAAATAACAAAAATTTATATAAATTATAAAAACATAAAAAATATTATAAAATATTATAAAAAATATTATAAAATTATAAAAAATATTATAAAATTATAAAAAATATTATAAAATTATAAAAAAATATTATAAAATTATAAAAAAATATTATAAAATATTATAAAAAATATTATAAAATATTATAAAAAATATTATAAAATATTATAAAATACTAAAAAAAATATTATACAAAACTATTATAAACATTAAAAATTTTATTAAAAATAAAAAATATTATAAGAAAATTATAAAAAAATATAAAAAAAATATTTATAAAATAATATCATAAATATTATATCATATAAATAAAATAATTTTATATACCTAACTTTATAAGAATAATCATAGGAGTCAGTATGAAAAAAGAGTCTGTAGGAATAGTAAAAACAGAATATTTTAATATTAAAGAAGATTTAAAACTTGAATCTGGGAAAACTTTAAAAAACGTTACTATTGCTTATGAAACATACGGAAAATTAAATGAAGAAAAAAATAATGCTATTTTAGTTTGTCATGCTTTATCTGGAGATGCTCATGCAGCAGGATGGCATAAAGGTGATAAAAAACCAGGATGGTGGGAAATATTCATTGGGCCGGGAAAAGCTTTAGATAGTGAAAAATACTTTATAATCTCTTCTAATATTCTTGGAGGATGTAGTGGTTCTACTGGTCCTTCTTCAATAAATCCTGAAACTGGCAAAACTTATAACCTTGATTTTCCTATTTTAACCATTAAAGATATGGTTAAAGCTCAAAAGAAATTAGTTAAGAATTTTAATATTTCTCAACTTTTAGCTGTTGTTGGTGGATCTATGGGTGGAATGCAAGTTTTACAGTGGATAGTTTCATATCCTGACATGGTGAAAAAAGCTGTGGTTATAGCTACAACAGCACATTCATCTCCTCAACAAATAGCTTTTAATGAGGTAGGTAGACAAGCTATTATTACTGATTCTAATTGGAATGGTGGAGATTATTATGATAAAGATGTTGGTCCAAGAAATGGATTAGCTATAGCAAGAATGATAGGGCATATTACTTATCTTAGTGATGAGTCTATGTATGAAAAATTTGGAAGAGATCTGCAGGATAAAAAAGAACTTAGCTATGATTTTTCCCTTGATTTTCAGGTTGAAAGCTATCTTCACTACCAAGGAGATGCATTTGTAAAACGATTTGATGCAAATTCCTATTTGTATATTACAAAAGCCATTGATTTTTTTGACCTTTCTAGTAATGGATCACTTATTGAAGGATTAAAGGATATCAAATCTAAAGTTCAAATTATAGCTGTTGATTCTGATTGGCTTTATCCTATTGATCAATCAAAAGAAATTTTAACTGCGTTAAATGCAAATGATATTGATGTTAGCTATAGTGAGATAAAATCAAACTATGGTCATGACGCTTTCCTTTTAGAAGGTGGTCAATTAAATTACATGGTTTCAAACTTTTTAACTAATACTGTAGCAGAAGACCTTATGGATACAGAGGTTACTACCATAAAAAAAGATGCAAAAATTAGACAAGCTGCTATGTTAATGATGTCTGAATATATTACTCATTTACCTGTTGTTACCGATGATAATGAGCTACTTGGAATTGTAACAGCATGGGATTTATCTAAAGCTATTGCAGATAATCTAAGTGAATTAAATGAAATCATGACCAAGGATGTTAAAACTTGTAAATCTAATGATTCTGTTGAATCCATAGCTAGAAAAATGAGTGAATATGATATTTCATGTCTTCCAGTAGTTGATGATGACTTTAAAATAGCAGGAATCATTACTACCAATCAAATTAGTCATTTAATCAATTAATCCCTCTAGTTTTTCTTATAATAGTTATTGATGATAATTTCCATTATATTGTCAATATCTAATTCTTTTAAAACTTTTTTTCTTAATATTTTATCAATACCAGAACCATATTGAGCAGCTTTTTTAGAACGCATAGCTACTTCTTCACAAACTCCTAAGTCAATAGCTATATCTCTTAAAATATTTTTTCTTAAATTATCTTGCTGAGAATTTATTTTATATTTAACAGGAATTTTCATGGAAAAATCAATGAGATTTTTATCTAAATAAGGAATTCTAAGTTCCATTCCATTAAAATTAGCTATCTTATTGTCTCTTTCAAGATTAACATGATAACATTCTCTAATATCATGTTCAAACTCTTTATATAATGTGGAATTTCCACCATTTTTTAAGGTATCTAAGTAACGATGATATCCTCCAAATAGTTCATCTGCACCTAAGCCAGATAAAACAACTTTAACATTATCTTCAATAGCTAATTTAATAGCTAAATGGAGAGTCATTCCTACACCTACTTTAATAAGATTATTTTCTTCTATAATTTCTAAGATTAATTTTAGATTATTTTTTACAATATTTTCATCTATTATTTTTGTCTTTATTGGAATATCTAATTCTTTAGCTATTTTTTTACTATATTTTAAATCTTTAGATCCTTTATTTCCAACTGAATATAAACTTACATTTAGGTCATTTAAATTTTCTTTAAAGCTATTTAAACTTTCATTAAAGCTATTTAAACTTTCATTAAAGCTATTTAAACTTTCATTAAAGCTATTTAAACTTTCATTAAAGCTATTTAAATTTTCTTTATTTTCAATAAAATTTTTTATTATAAAAAGTAAAATAGAGCTGTCTACTCCACCAGAAAAGAGTAATCCTATATTTTTAACATTCAATATTCTCTTTAAAACAGCTTTTTCAATTAAATATTTTAAATGATTTTTTATATTATCATAGTTATCTTCTTTGATTATAGAGCTTTCAATTGAATTTAGGGGAGTAGCTCTAGATAATGGAGTTTCTGATACCTTAATTTCTTCCCAATTATATAGAACATAACCTGGTTTTAATGTTTTAATTTTTGAGTTTTCAATTCCAATTTTCCAAAAAGCTTTTTTTAAAGAAGCAAAACAATTATAAGTATTATCTATATCTAAAAAATAGTATAATGGTCGAATACCAATAGAATCTCTTGCAATAGCTAAATTTTCACCATCATATACAGCAAAAGTATAATCTCCATCAATGATTTTAATAGTCTTTATAATCGAATCTAATAAATCATTGTTTTCTTTATAAAAACTATTTATTATATCAAAAATTAGTTTAGATACATTAATATCATTGTTCAAAAGAATATCAGTTCCATTTAAATGATTATCTCTTCCATTAAAATGATTTTTTCTTCCATTTAAATGATTATCAGTTCCATTTAAATGATTATCAGTTCCATTTAAAAAATCATGACACTCATCAATATTATAAATCGTTCCATCCATTATAAAAACTAAATTTTTATATTTTATAGGTTGTGTTGAATCAATATCTTGGTTAAAATTAGTTCCTAATCCTATAGTATATAATGGATTACCAAACTTAGCCATACAAAATTTTCTATTGTAGATAGTATTATCTTGAGAAGATAGAAAAATCCCAGAATTAGATTTACCATTTTTCATGGATTTCATCATAGTAGCTAATAAATCCCCATGAAATTGTCCATTTAATCCTCCAATTCTACTCATGATATCTCCAATATTTAAAAGAAATATTTATTTTTCATTTCTAATTTCAGCAATTTCTTTTTCTAATTCTTCTTGTTTTTTAATAATATCTTTTAACTTTTCATCAATAGGATCTGGAAGATTTTGATGGTCTTGATCTATTGCACACTTTCTATTTTCGTGAACTACTTTTCCAGGAACCCCTACAACAGTAGCTCCTTCAGGAACATCTTTTAATACTACAGCTCCAGCTCCTACCTTAGAAGCATTACCTAATTTTATATTTCCTATTACCAAAGCTCGAGAACCAATAACAACCCCATTTCCAACTGTAGGATGTCTTTTCTCTTTAAGACCACTGGTTCCTCCAAGAACAACACCTTGGTATAATAAAACATCGTCCCCAATTTCAGCTGTTTCTCCAACAACAACTCCCATTCCATGATCTATAAAAACTCTTCTACCAATTTTTACTGCAGGATGTATCTCAACACCAGTAAAAAACCTATTTAAAGTAGAAACCATTCTTGCTAGAAAAAGAAAATCATGGTTCCATAAATAATGAGCTATTAAATGCCCCCAAACTGCATGTAATCCTGAATAAAAGAAAAATATTTCTGCACTACTTCTTGCAGCAGGATCTCTTAAATGTACCATTAAAATGTCTTCTTTTATTCTTTCAAACATAATCTCTACCAAATATAATATATATTAATTCATATATTTCCTATACTCTTTTTATTAAATATGAATTTTAAATTATATAAATATATAAAAAATATATATTATAAATTTTATTATAAAATTAATTTATAGTAATAATATAGAAAATTCTATTTATAAATTTTATTATAAAATTAATTTATAGTAATAATATAAAAAATTCTATTTTAGAAAAATAATTATAAAATAAATCTAATTTTCATAAAATATATTAATATAAAAAAATATAATTAAATTATTATAATTATTTAACTTATATTACACTTTAAAATTATAATATATAAATTATTTAAAGAAAAAGGCGATTTATTTATGAAAATTGAAAAAGACGGTGAAAAAATCCTAAAAGATTTTTCTAAAACACTTGAAAGTATTCCTGATTTAGAAGAAACACATTACATTGTAGACAATGTAAATTTAACACGGTCAGACAAAGTTGAAGCTCAAAATTCAGAAAAGATTTTAAAAAATGCCAGAACTGATAAAGATGGAAAGGTTTTAGTTAAAAAAGCTGAATGGATTAATTAATATAGTTGAAAATTAATTAATATAGCTGAAAATTAATTAACACCTATTAATTACATAAATATTTATATAATAATTTTATTAGGGAGTATTGTTATGAGAATGAATTTAGTTTTAGAACTCCAAGATGTTCCAGGACAATTAGTTTCTGTACTTAGTCCTATAAGTGGGCTTGGTGCTAATTTAGTAACTGTTATACATCAAAGAGATTTTAAAAATGAAAAAGGAATGATTCCTGTTCAAATTACTGTAGAAGGAGAAAGAGATAATCTTCAACAAGTTATTAAAACACTTGATGCAATGAATATTACAATACTTGAAATAGATGGAGTAGTTGTAAAAGAAAAGCTAAGCTCAATCTTAATTGGTCATGTAATTGATACCGATATTAAAGATACTATGGATCAAATAAATGCTTTAGAAGGAGCATCAGTAGTTGGCTTAGATGTAAAATTAGAAGAAGAATTAGAATCTTCTGCAATGATTGTAATAGAATCAGATGTAGGTAAAAAACAATTAATATTAGATAAAATCCAAGAAATAGCTAATGATAAGAATCTTTTAGTTGTTAATGAGGTTTAACTGTATTTTGAGGAATTTTCATGAAAGAATTAAAAATTATATTAATGGGATTTGGAGCAGTAGGAAAAGGAGTAGCTAAAGCAATCTCATTAAAAAAAGATAATATTAAAGATAAATATAATGTCAATCTTAAATTAGTAGCGGTGGCAGATTCATCATCTTCAGCTATTTCAGAAGAAGGTTTAGATGAGGAATTATTAATAGACACTAAAGAAAATAATGGAAAATTAGCTAACTATCCTAAATTTGGAACAAATACCAATGGAGAAGATGTCCTTGATTCAGTTGATTATGATTTGCTTGTAGAGGCTACACCAACTAATATAATAGATGGTGAACCAGCTAAATCATTAACTTTAAAGGCTTTTGATTCTGGAAAAGATGTTGTAACATCAAATAAAGGCCATTTAGCATTATTCTTTTCTGAAATGAATGAAAAAGCTAAAGTTAATAATGTAGAATTTAAGTTTGAAGCTTCTGTTGGCGGAGCTATGCCTATTATAAACTTTGCAGAAGAGACACTTCCAAGTAATAGTATAAGTTCAATTGTAGGTATTTTAAATGGAACTACAAATTACATTTTATCAAGAATGACCACTGAAGGTTCATCATACAAAAATACCCTCAGGGAATCACAACAGTTAGGTATAGCTGAAACAGACCCTACTCAAGATGTTGAAGGAATCGATGCTGCTTGTAAAACTGTAATTTTAGCTAATTCTCTTCTTGGAATTGATGCAACTTACGCTGATGTTGAAGTAGAAGGTATTTCAAAAATATCTTCAGAAGCTATTGAACTTGCAAAAAAAGAAGGTTATTTAATCAAACTTATAGCTGAAGTATCTAAAGATGCTCTTAAAGTTTCACCAAGATTAGTTAAGAAAAATAGCCCTTATGCTGTTGAAGGTACTTTAAATATGGCAACTATTAAAACTGATTTAGCTGATGAAGTTACAGTTGTCGGAAAAGGTGCAGGATCCATAGAAACAGCTTCAGCTATGTTAACTGATATTATTAATATTATTAAAAGTAAACATTGATTTATAATAATAGAAATTAATCTATAATATAAGTATATATAATAAAAATAGATATTTAAATAAATTTTTTTCACGGGTTTTTAAGGATTAATATGAAATATGTAATTTTAATTGGGGATGGGATGTCAGATTATCCTTTATCTGAGTTAAATGGTAAAACACCCCTTGAAGTAGCTAACAAACCAAATATTGACAAATTAGCTCACAAAGGCAGACTTGGTCAACTTCAAACTATACCTGAAAATCTTGAACCTGGTTCTGATGTAGCTAATATGAGTATATTTGGTTATGATCCTCAAAAATATTATACTGGAAGAGGTCCACTTGAAGCAGGTAGTATTGGAATTGAAACTACAGATAATGAAGTTATTTTCCGTTGCAATTTAATTACAGAAGAAGACGGAATTTTAGCTGATTTTAATGCAGGGCATATCACAACCGAAGAAGCTAGTATATTAATTAATGCATTAGATAAACACTTTAATGAAGGAGATTGTGCTTTTTATCCAGGAATTAGCTATAGACATATTTTTGTTAAAGAAGGTACTGAATTTAAAGACTTAAAAACCACTCCTCCTCATGATATTGTTGGAAACCCTATTATGGATTATATTAATTTCTCTGGAGATTCTTCAGTTATTAAAGATATTATGCTTGAATCAAAAGAAGTTTTAGAAAATCATCCAGTTAATAAGAAGAGATTAGCAGGTAGTCAAAAGATAGCTAATATGGTTTGGTTATGGGGACAAGGTTTAAAACCATCTATGCCTAAATTTAAAGATATTTATAATCTTCAAGGTGCAGTAATAACTGGTGTTGATTTATTAAAAGGACTTGGAGTTTTTGCTGGATTGAACAATATCAATGTTCCTGGAGCTACTGGTTACTTTGATACGGATTATAAAGCTAAAGGTAAATATGCAGCTAATGCTTTAGAAGATAATGACTTTTTATTTGTCCATGTTGAAGCACCAGATGAAGCAGGACATGCTGGTGATATAAAAGAGAAAATAAAAGCTATAGAACAGATTGATAAACATGTTTTAGGGCAAATTTTAGATAAAATAGTCTCTTATGATGATTATAAAATAGCTATTCTGCCAGATCATGCTACTCCTATTGATATTGGAACACATACAAGAGATTTGGTTCCATTAGCTATTTATGATAGCACTGGTACAGCAGATGAAATAGAGAGTTATACTGAAAAATTAGCTATTGAAGGTTCATTGGGTATTGATAAAGCATATAACTTAGTTAAAAATATGATTAGCTAATTAAATCAAATTGAATAATTAATAAATTCAATATTAATTTATTAAAAAAGTATTGTTTATTTTTATATAAAATTTTTTTTTATTTATTTTTTTATATTTATGATATATATTTATTTAAATTATTAATATAATTAATTTTTATATAATATAATTAATTTTTATATAATATAATTAACTTTTAAATAATATAATTAACTTTTATATAATATAATTAATTTTTATATAATATAATTAACTTTTAAATATATGATTAACTATTATATAATATAATTAATTTTTATATAATATAATTAACTTTTAAATAATATAATTAATTTTTATATAATATAATTAATTTTTATATAATATAACTAATTTTTATATAATATAATTAATTTTTAAATAATATAATTAACTTTTAATTAAAAATAGAAATAATGGGATAAGTAATAATTAATTTTATCCCTTAAATTGTTTTCATTATTATTTTTTTCTAGATATTATTCCTAAACTACATAACAACAATACTATTAAAGCTATTATCGGTATTCCAGTATTTTTCATAGCAGCTTTAGATGTTGGATTTTTAACATTATTTTGATTTTCATCAGCATTATCTGAATTTTCATCGGTTTCATCGGTGTTAACTGGTTCATCATCGTTTCCTTCACTTTCAGGAGTTATTTCTGGTCTATGAATTACTGCTGGTTGACTACTGCTTTCATCAATTTCAACATCCGGAATGATAACTGTATATTCATGTTCATCAGCATCAGCTGGAATTGTTATTGTTGCAATACCAGTACCGTCTGTATTGTTAAGTCCTATGTACTTACCGTCCTTGTAAAAGTGAACAGGATAGTTTACTACTGGAGTACCTTCATCATCAGTTACATTAGCTATTATAGTAACAGAACCATCAGGATTATCTACAACAGTAATTACTACAATTATTTTACCCTTAGTTACAGTAAATATAGTACTATTGTTTGAAGGATTATGCTTATTATCACCTGTGAAATTAGCTATAATAGTTATATTTCCTTTATGGGTAGGTTTGTATTCTACTGTCCAAGTACCATTTTCATCAGTAAGTACAGTAGAAGTTTTATCATCTACAGTAACATTGAGATATACTCCTTGTATTGCCTTACCCTCTTTATCAGTTAAAGTTCCAGTAATATTAACAAGATTTCCTTCCTTAGCTAAAGCAGGAATCTTTATAACTGGAGTCACAATAGTGATAACTGTATCAATAAGAGATTCTGCACTAAAACCTAAATCAACATCTTGTTCATCTAAATGAGCATCCATATATTGTTCAATTGAAGATGAAGCAACAAGACTAATAACAAAAAGCTCATCAAGACTAGTACTATACTCTTTTCCATTAAAAGTACCTGTTATAATAAAGAATGGGAGTTTTTCAACATCAGTATTCTTTAAAGAGGTATTTAATACCAATAAAGTAAAGTTTAATTGTTCACCCATAAAGACATCATCTAAACTAGTATGGTTAGTAATATTCAAGATATAATGATTAGTGGTATCAAAACCAAGAATCTTTTCACTTATATCATTAATACCCCACCAATTATAATCAAAATTAACACCTGCATCAGTAGCTTTAGTGAAATTTAAACCTATAGGAGCTATAATACGATTATAATTAATATTTCCACTAATATAACTAGTACTACTCCAAGGAACAAAATTAATCCCTATATTACTTGCAATAATAGTATTTCCTATAATTTCAATATCATCAAAATCACATTCATTTTGCAAATCAAAGTTTAAAGCAATGCCATCACTTGTAAATGTGTTATTCAATAATGATAATCCACTGATATAAGGATATGTACAAATAAATATTGCATAATTAACACCAAAAACATTATTATTAACAAAGTTTAGGAAGTTTTTATTATTAGTTTCACTAACTTCAAGCCATATGCCTTCACCAATACCACTGACATTATTGTTAGTAACTGATATATAGCATGTATGATCTTCATCACTTTTTCCCTCAATATCTATTGAAACACCTGAACTTAAGAAAATTCCATAGCATTTATCCAATATAGTTGTGATATTGTTGTAATTAATGGTCATTGTATTGTTAGCCGATGTTCCTTCTAACAAGAAACCATAAGATCCTGTAAGGTTATTATTTTCGATGATTGCAATATTGTTACCATACATTCCACGTAAATCGATTGCTTCAAAACCTCCTGTGAGGTTATTGTAAGTAGCAGTTAAAGTATTGTTACTCCGAAAACCACCTAAATAAAGACAAGAATATTTAGTTCCATTCATATTATTATATGTAAATTCCATGATGTTTGTACTATTTTCTGAAATCAATTCAACACCCATTATTCCTGAAATATTATTATAAGTAAAATTAATGGTTGTTTTACTTCGTTCAGAATTTATACCAACACCTGCACCAGAGTTTCCTAAACAAATTATGGTGTTTTGAGCAAAATAAAGAGTATTATTAGTATCATTAATACCAAAGTAAACACCATAATTCCTACCACCATTATTAACAGCAATATAGTTATGGATTAAGCTAATATTAATATTTGAACCACTTGTAGCATAAAAACAAACTGCACCAGAATAATCATCAGTAATTGTTGAAATTATAATATTATCCTCCAATAATATACCTACTAAATCAGATCCATTAAATTTAATACTTTCAATATTAGTGGTGATATTATTACCTATAATAGATATATCACTTGAATTTGCGATTATAGCTGTATCATATCCACTTATGTTTAAATTTTTGATTGTAACATTAGCTGATGTGATATTAAAAAGAATACCATTTCCGGGACCAATTATATTAACTTGACCAATACCTGTAATTGTTAGATTTCTTGTGATATTTATATTCATTAGATTATTTTGATAATCTCCAGATGCAAGATTTATTTCAGTATCTGTCGTTACTGTATCTTTAATAAAAGTTTGAATATCCTCAGAAGAACTATCTTTTGTAAAATCTGCAGCACTTACACTAGAAACTGATGCTAAAAACAATAAAAGGAGTGTTGTTAAAATTAATAATTTTGAGTATTTATAATTTTTTTTCACGATTTTCACCTCCTTTTCTATTAGTAAAATAATTATCTTCTCTTCTTCTCTCTCAAAAAAAGAATTGAAGATTAAAATATTTAAAAAATAGACTAATAATAAAAAAAATGATAAATTATCTATTATTAATCAGAAAAAAACATATTCAATGAATATATTATACAATTATAATGCAAAAAAATTTATTTTCCTTGAATTAAACTATATATTTAGATTTTTTCTCATTAATACTTATAAACAGCTCTTTTTTTCTTCTTTTCATTATTATTTAATTTGTTTAGAGTATAATATTTTTCATTCATTATTAAAAAAATAATATACTCATGTATATATTTTTTATATTTATATTTATATTATTTTTATATAATATATATTTTTCCTAAAATCAATTTATAATATAAAATTCTATTGTATAAAATATTATATAATTTTCTAATAAAAATTCATATAATATTTTCTCCCTTATTAATCAATAAACTAAAATCAAATTAAACTAATTTTTAATAATCAAACTCAGCACTTTCTTCAATATCTTCCCAATTTTTACTAAACCAATTGAATGTATGTTTTAAACCTTCATCAAAAGTAACTGAAGGTTTATATCCTAATATATCTTTAGCTTTCTCTATAGATGATAAGAGTTTAGTTTTCGCATCCCAATCACGACGAGGGATATAAGCTATACCTTCTTTATTACCAGTTAATTCATTGACTTTTTTAGCCATTTCTATAACCTGATGATCTTGAGCAGAACCTAAATTAATAGCTTCACCAATAGCTTCCTCTTGAATACCCATAGCTAAAAGCCCATCTACAATGTCTTCCACAAATGTCCAATCTCTTGTTTCACTTCCATCTCCTGTAATTGGAAGAGCTTGATTTGTCATAGACCAATAGAAAAAGTTAGGAATTACATTTCTATATTTACCTGGAACTTCACCGGGACCAAATACATTGAAAAATCTTGCATTTACAATAGGTAAGTCATAGAGATTATTAAAATAATTAGTATAAAGTTCTCCAAGAAGTTTAGTAACTTGATAAGGTGTATGCAGTGAGATTGAAATATCATGTTCTTTAAAAGGCATTTTAGAATCAAGCCCATAAACTCCACAACCTGAAGAAGAATATACAAATCTATCTACATCAACTAATTGGGCATATTGAAGCACTTTTAAGATCCCTATTCCATTTACCATTAAATCATGTTCAGGGTTGTCAACACTATTTTGATTAGCAAAATGAGCTGCAAGATGGAATACGTGAGAAGGTCTTTGTTTAAAAACTCTTTTTAAAATAGCATCATCAAGAATATCTCCTTTAATAAATTCAATATTCTCATCTACAGGTAAATTCCATTCATAAGCAGAAGACATATTATCAAGGATGATTACTTTCTCTGCACCTAATTTAGATAAAGCTTTTGACAGATTGCTCCCTACACAACCTGCACCACCAGTTACTAAAACAGTTTTATCTTGATATTCATTAGCTTGACTCATTTTAAACCTCTAAAATTTTTAATACTTTAATATAATAATAGTTATTAATTTTATTTATAAATTCATTTATCATTAAAAGCTTTAATTATAATTATTAATATATTTTATTATTTAATTTTTAAATCATATTATAAAATATAAATTAAAAAATTAATTAAGATAAATAATTTTATTCATTTTTTTTATTAATCTGATTTTATAAAAATTATTATAAAAAAATAAAAAATATATTGTATACAATTTTACTAAAATAATTTTTAAATAAAATCTCTAAAAAAAATAAAAATTAAAAAAATTAAAATTATAAAAAAATCAAAATTCAAAAAAATTATAAAAAATTAAAAATTAAAAAAAATAAAAATCTAAAAACCAAAAAATTTTAAAATTTTAAAAAATTTAAAAATGAAGAAAAAATTAGAAAAAATTTTAATTATAATATTAATATGTATATGATTTTTATATAATAATAACTATTAAATATTAAAAAAACTGCTATTTTATTACGATAAACCACGGTTTAACGAAGTAATTTAAAAAATTTAGTTTACGAATTATCAAAAAAGTGCAAAACATAGGAAAATGGATAGTTACATATATATGTATTAATTGAAAAAAGTGTTTTCAGCTAAAATTTTATCATTTTTGAAAAATTGTATAAAATTTATTAATTTTTAATAATATAATTATAAAAAGTAATAAAAAATAAATCTAAAAAATTATTAATAATATTTTAAATAAAAGTAATAAAAAAATAAGCTAAAGAATGATTAATAATATTTTAAATAAAAGTAATAAAAAATTAAGCTAAAAAATATTAATAAAATTTTTATGAAAAGTAATAAAAAACTAAGCTAAAAAACTATTAATAAAATAAATAAAAAAAGTAATAAAAATGGTAAATAAATAACCTAACAAAACAAAAAAATAGAGAAAAATTAAAAATAAAAACTATCTTTTAGCTCTGCCAACTCTTCTAGCAATTACAAGCTCTCCAACTGCAATCAAACCAACGAAAAACTTCTCAAGTCCTCCAGTAGCCCAAATAGCTTCACCAAAAGTAGAATTCAATATTTTTCTCTCATAATCTTCAGGTCTGATATGTTCACCTGTGGTTCTACGAGTAATGATAGCAGATGCTTCCATTAATTCCTCCCAAGAAATACCTTTAAGCTCTTTTTCCATAGCTTCGTATATTTTAGAGACCTTAATATCATAAAGAGCAGAAAGTGTTTTTACAATGTCAAAAGAACGAATAACACCTACAACAACCTCGTCATCATTAAGAATAGGTATGTTGATTAATTTTTTATCAGAAGTTTCAATTACAGATAGTCTAGATGGATCATTTTCATGTAAATATTTAATTTCTTCTTTAGGATGCATAATTTCAGAGACTTTTTCTAATCCTTCTTTTAATCCACGAATAACATCAAAAGAAGTTACCCATCCCACAAGCTTCATATCTTCACTAACAACAGGGGTTGTAAATTTTCTTGATTTTTCCATTTTATTTGAAACATCATCTATTGTATCATCCCTATATACATAGATAAAATTTTTATCCATCATTTCTTTTGCTTTCATTATAGCTCCTCCTCTACATAAACAGATTCAAGCGGATATCCACAGACATAACAAGTAACATCATATTCATCATATTCAATATCACATATAGGACATATTTTAATCAAATAGGTTTTTTTAATATTATTCATAATTTAAATCTCTTTAATCAATCACTGATTCTTCTAACGTTAAAGCATTAACTGGGCACTTACTAGAACAAACATGACATTTAATACATTTCTCTTCATCAAAAATTAACTTATCTCCCTCTAATTTAATAGCTTCAGCAGGACAAGTTTCTTCACATAAATAGCATTGAACACAAGTATCTTGATCAACAGAAAGATTGTAAGTTTTAAGTATTGGTCCTAAGTAGCGTTCTAAACTTATAGCATTTCTATTACATAACTTAGCACAAGAACCACAACCAATACATAGATTTTTATCTATATAGGGATATTTTCTATCTTTTAAAAAAGGATATTCAATCCCATCAGCTTCTTCAATAAAAGATTTATGTTTTAAAGTAATAGCTTTAGTTGGGCAGAAGTTAATACAATCTCCTCTAAAATTTGCACATCCCTTACATATAGTTCTATCAATAAATATGTCTTCCATTCTTAAAACACGATGTGGAACCTTAACTTGTTCGATTTTATATTCAACATCTTTAGATTCATCATCAATAACTGATTTAGTTTCCATAACATAAATACAAGATACTGGGCAACTTTGAGCACAAACTTCACATTTAACACAACGATCTTGAATTCTAGCAGTTCTAAAAGCTGTTGAAGGTAAAATTGCATCCACAGGACATTGTTCAACACAAATGTCACATCTAACACAACGAGGAGAAACTGTAAAAAATTTATCTTCTACTTCATAAGACCCAATATCAACTTCAAAGTCATCAATATCATCATCTAAATCTACAGATTTAAGTACAACCTCACGATGAAGATTTTTCATGTCTTTTTTAAGTTTAACTTTCATTTCATGCCTCTTGTTTTAGAACAATTAGTATAATCGTTTTAAATCCTTTATTATTTATTATAAATATTAATAGAGCAATATACTTTAATTAATTAAATATTAAATTAAATATTATTAAATTAAATATTATAAATAATTAAATATTAATTAAAATTATATTTGTTATATATAATATATATTTTTAATTATTATTTTTAATTTTAAATAAATTTTAATATAATTTTATAATATTTATATAGTATTTCTATAATGTTTTATTATTTTTTTATTATTTTTTATTATTTTTTATTATTTTTTTAATATAATTAAATATAATTAAATATAATTAATTAATTTTCATTTCTTCTTCAAAATATTGCAATTCTTCTAAATTAGGAAGTCCCGAAGTTCCAAAATTTTCAACACATTTAGATGCAACCCAATTTCCAATTAAACAAGATTTTTCAAGAGAATAACCTTTTAAATATGAATATAAAAATCCAGCATTAAATGCATCTCCTGCTCCAGTTGTATCTATAACATTAGTTTCAAATATAGGTATTTTCACTTCTTCGTCTTTATTATTGATACCATAAACACTTTTGTTTCCTCTTTTAACAATTACAGTATCTATTCCATCATCTAAAAGATGTATAGCTAAATCTCTAAATGAGAAAGTTTGATTATTTTTTAAATTCATTCCATCAATTTTAGAATAATAATCTTCAAATAAAAGTTTAAGTTCAGTTTCATTAATAAGAAGGATATTAGTTCTATCTATAATTTTTTTAATAGCATTAACCCCTTTTTTAGCATAATTCATTCCAGGATCAAAACTTAAAATAACAGAATCTGGAAGATGATTTAATAAATCAATTTGGGCATTAATAGACTTTCCAATAAAAGATGTAAAGTGAATAATTTTAGTGTTAACAGCACTTTCAATATTAATTTCATCAATTGTTATTTCATCATTAACTCCAGAATCAACATAAAGAGCTCTTTCACCATCTTCATCAATAAACCCTAAAACTTTACCTGAATTTCCCTTTTCTGCTTCAATTAAATTATTGACATACACTCCTTCAGAAATAAGGTTCATTTCAAGTAATTCTCCTTCATCATCATCAGCTAATTTTCCAATATAGGAAGTAGATAAACCTAAACGACTTAGACCTACTATAGTATTAGCTGCAGAACCACCAGGATTTATATCATAATCTTTAATATAACTTTCTTCATCCTTACAAGCAATATCTTTAACATAATACATTTTATCAAGATTTAAAGCTCCAAAGCCTATTACATCAACCATAATATTTTCATCTAATATGCTCATAAGAATGCCTCGTTATAAAATATCCAATAAATTTATATTATACTCTCCAAGTTCCCCATTAAAGTTTCCAGCAGATATTTTAACAATATCATCAGCAAAATCACTTTCTAAAATAGCTTCAATAGATTTTTTCATAGCTAACTTAGCTACATCGACATTAATTCCATTGATGACAATCTCTGGAATATAGTTAACATTATCTGGAACTTCAGATATTTCAGCTATATCCTTCTTTAAAGAAGGACAATATGGATGATTAGTAGTAGGTCCAATCCAAGGGTAGTTAGTTTCAACTTTAGATGCTGCAGAACATACACCAAAAGGACTTATTACTCCTTCAATATCAATAATGGTATCAATAGCTATTTTACCAGCACCAAGGACAGCTTCTTTACTTTTACACATATACCAAAAGTTAGCACCCATTAGACCTTCACCATAGGAAAGTTCAGATTCAATCTGGAAATCAGGTACAGCAATAGGAACATTAATCATCTCACGATTATAGCTATTTTTTATAGTTTCATAACCATCACCACAATGTCCCACCTGTTTCATCATTCCAATAGCACCTTTTTTATCATCTTTTGGAACATAATTAAACATACGGGTAAATGGCTTTACAAGAACATCTTGGCGAATTCTATAAGAAAGTTCAAGTTCAAATTTGTCCATATCCTCGAGACCAAACCAGTATTGAACAACAGCACCAATTCGACTATCAGGAGTATTATTTTCACTTATAAAACCTTCTACACCACCTTCAATCCTTCCAATAACTGCTCCTGGAGTAGAAGTAGAATCATATGCAGCTTGTTTTAAAGTATCTTCATCTTCAGCAGTGATTAATGCCCTTACATACTTACCTGAAAAACATTCTGCAAATGTATCTTCAACTTTACTATTAATCATTTAAACACCTGAAAATTAACCTAGAGAACCAATTTCATGTCCTCTAATTTTTTTTCTCATTTTTAAACTTAAAGTACTGATTCTTTCAATATTTTCTTTATTAATTATTTCAATAATTGGTAATTGATTATCTTTAAATACATTATTAAACTCATCAATTAAATCAAAATTTATTCTGTAATTCTCAAAAGCATATTTAAGATTTATATTATAAGCTTTTACAAACTCTAAAACATAATCTTTATTAAATCTACTATGGAGATCTATCAAAAGTGATGTAGCTATTGTATTATCTGAAATTATAGCTATCTCTGCTTCTTTGATAGTAACCTCATTTCCATTAAAAGAAATAGCTATACCTCCATTTTCTTTTGTAGATCTTAATGGTTCAATATCTGTATGACTATCACCAACATATATTACTCCATTGTAATCAGCGTTGAATTTTGATAGAATATCTTCTAGAGCTATCTGCTTACCAGGACCCCCAACAATGTTTATATTATCCATTAGTTTAAAAATATTCATTTTAGGAATTTCTTCAAAAAATATTTCATTAAGAGTATCCATATCTAAAACACCTGTTTTAGACTCTTTTTTAGCTATATCCATAATTATATCTTTAAATTTCAATAATTTTTCTTTTTCACTGTCTGAAATTTCATAGCTATCTAAGTCAAGAGTAGTAAAATAAGTATTTTCAATAGGAAAATCGATAGTATTAGAAATAGCTTCAATATATTGACCATAGCTAGTACTGATAATAAATGAATCCATAGCTTTTTTAGCTAAATTAAGAGTATCTGGAGCACCATTTACAAAAAGTATATTCTCTTGGGAAAATTTAACAAATTCTTCATTATTTAAACCAAAAGCTTTAAAAAAAGGCGCGATATATTTAAGAGTACTTCCAACTTTATAATCTTCTTTTTTAAGTACATCTACAAAATAATCATCAAATAAACTAAGAATTCTAAAAAATTCATTACCTTCAGGGATGAATTTGGTAGAAATTTCATATGCGTTATCATTTAAGGTTAATGGGCCTTCACAATCAGTAACAAATAGTTTTTTTACCAATATAAAAATCCTCCATATTTAAAATAAAGTTTTTGAATTAATTTTTAATATAATAATTTATATTATAATAAATTTTAGTAAATAAATTTTATATACTAATTTTTAATATAATAATTTTTAATATAATAATTTTTAATATAATAATTTTTATAAAATATTATTTAGTTATTTAAAATTTT